>Ga0209710_1002167_pt1 | contig 14043 bp, 10 predicted proteins | sample ArcticOcean_MG_C_5_FD_187436 | JGI IMG/M metagenome (GOLD analysis project Ga0209710, IMG submission 187436) | Marine microbial communities from western Arctic Ocean - ArcticOcean_MG_CB4_138 (SPAdes) (version 2) | ecosystem: Environmental > Aquatic > Marine > Oceanic | place: Arctic Ocean...
ACCCTAAACCCTAAACCCTGAACCCTGAACCCTGAACCCTAAACCCTAAACCCTGAACCCTAAACCCTAAACCCTGAACCCTAAACCCTGACCCCTGACCCCTAAACCCTGACCCCTGACCCCTGGCTCTCACTTTTTCTCGGTCAAGTTTTTCAAGAGACGCGAAAACGGAATCTCGGACCACTCGAAAAAAAAAGCAACGACACCACGAACCACTAGCCTTATCCGGCACTTTCGCGCGCGCGCTCGCTGCCTCAGCGCGCTGATTCATCGACACACTCGTGTACGACTCGCACACGCGTTCCCCATACCCCCAAGAAGCAATGTCTACTCCCAAAACGTCTTGTTTCCCGCCACTCACGTCTAGAGGAGACAGTGCTCGACGAAAACCCCTTGCCAAGTACGTCTACCGCTTCGGAGGCGGTACCGCGGACGGCGACCGCACTATGAAGGATCTGTTGGGAGGTAAAGGTGCTGGTCTCGCGGAGATGTCACGACTCGGCCTGAACGTCCCCCCTGGTTTCACCGTCTCAGCCGAAGTGTGCGAGCTTTACAGCTCGCACGTTGCGGCTGAAAAAGCCGGTGCCTCGACGTTGAAGCCGGTTTTCGACGAAATGAAAAGAGGTGTTTCATTCATCGAAAAACACATGTCTGGTCGCGCGTTCGGTGCTGTGAGCGACAAACAGGGTGGCTCACAACCGTTACTCGTCTCCGTGCGTTCCGGCGCGGCGTCCAGCATGCCCGGCATGATGGACACGGTTTTGAACTTGGGCTTGAACGACCAAATTTTAAGCGACGCGATTTCCGCTGAACCTAAAAACGAACGTTTCCTGTTGGACGCGTACCGCCGTTTGCTTGATATGTTCGGCGATGTCGTGCTCGGCGTGCCGCATTCGGAGTTCGAGTCGCGACTGAACGGCATAAAGCAAGACAACAACGTTACGTCAGATGAACAGCTGGACCCGAACGCGTTACGAGAAGTCATTGCCGCGTACAAAGAAGTGTACGCCGCGAAGTCCGTTACTTTCCCAACCGACCCGGAGGAACAACTGCACATGGCCACCGAAGCTGTTTTCGCGAGCTGGAACAACCACCGCGCGGTGACGTATCGCAGGATAAACAAAGTCACGCACTTGAAGGGAACTGCGGTGAACGTGCAGGCGATGGTTTTCGGGAACGCTGGGGCGGATTGCGCCTCCGGGGTTTGTTTCACTCGCAACCCGGCGACGGGCGAGAGGAAACTTTACGGCGAGTTTTTGGTCAACGCCCAAGGTGAAGACGTCGTGGCGGGGATCCGAACGCCGCAACCTGTGGAGACCATGTCCGCTGCTGGATTCACGGAAGCGCGCCAGCGACTGGACGAGTGTTGCGATACCTTGGAGAGACACTTTCTCGACGTGATGGATATCGAGTTCACGGTGGAAGGCGGCGTGTTCTTTTGTCTTCAGTGCCGAGCCGGCAAACGAACCGGTCGCGCCGCGCTTCGAATCGCCTGCGAGATGGTCGACGAAAAACTCATATCTCCATCGCGAGCGCTTCTAGTAGTGGAGCCAACGCACGTCGAACAACTGCTACACCCGCATTTCGACCCGAACGATGTCATCGCGCCGAGCGACGTGTGTGCGCGCGGACTCGCGGCTAGTCCCGGTGCGGCGGTTGGCGAAGCCGTTTTCACGGCGGCGAAAGCCGAAGCACTCGCCAAGCAAGGACGCGCGTGTGTTTTACTCCGCGCGGAAACCTCCGCGGAGGACGTCGGGGGTATGCACGCCGCGCAAGGCATCGCGACGCAGCGCGGTGGTATGACCAGTCACGCCGCCGTTGTTGCCCGCGGGTGGGGAAAGCCGGCGGTTGTGGGGTGCGAACGGATGATCGTCGACGAACTCGGGAACAAAGCTGTGTTTGAGATTTCCGGCGAGGATGGAAAATCGACCGAGCTGGAAATCAAAGAAGGGGATATCGTGTCCATAGACGGCGACGCCGGAATCGTCATACGCCGAAGCGTGCGTCTCGGCGCCGCGCCTTCCGCGTCTTCCGGGAACCTCGCCCGAGTTTTGCGCTGGGCGGACGAAAAGAAGACCCTCGGGGTTTTGGCGAACGCGGACACCCCCGGCAACGCTGCGGCTGCTCTCTTAAACGGCGCGGAAGGGATCGGATTGGTGCGCACGGAACACATGTTCTTTGACACTCCTAATCGTTTAAAAGCCGTGCGCCGATTGACCCTCGCCGTGGACGACGCGATGCTCGAGCAAGCGCTTGAGGAAATCTCAAAGTTCCAAGAACAAGACTTCGCCAGGATCTTCAAAGCCATGGACGGGCTGCCGGTTACGATTCGCTTGCTCGATCCGCCGTTACACGAGTTTCTTCCCCCGCAAGCGGAGATGCCGGGTATCGCGAACGAAATCGTGAAGGATCTGGAAACGTCCGGCGGACGCACGCCGCGACGCGGCGATGACATAAAAAAATCAATTTTGGAACGCGCGGCGTCCCTTCGCGAAGCCAATCCGATGCTCGGGATGCGCGGGTGTCGCCTCGGAATCTGTTCCCCGCAAATCACCAAAGCGCAGTGCGTCGCCCTTTTCCGCGCCGCTTCTGTCGCGGAAAGCGAAGGCGCCGTCGTGTTTCCGCGAGTCATGATTCCGCTTGTGAGTTTCGTGGCTGAATTCGAGCACCAGAAGAGTATCGTTCGCGCTGCGTTTGACGAAGTCAGGGAAAAGTTTCCAACAAGCACGTTCGAGGCGAAGATCGGTTTGATGATTGAAACGCCCCGAGCCACGCTCGTCGCTTCGGAACTCGCGAAAACCGCCGACTTCTTTTCCTTCGGGACAAACGACTTGACGCAAATGACGCTCGGGCTTTCAAGAGACGACGCCGGGCCGACGTTGGCGCGGTACGCAAAATCGGGTGTGCTCACGTTCGACCCGTTCGCGCAGATCGACACCGAAGGTGTGGGTAAGCTCGTTGAGTTGTGCGTGCGAAGCGCGCGCGAAGTGAAGAACGACATCAGCCTCGGCGTGTGCGGCGAACACGGCGGCGACCCGAAAAGCGTCGGGTTCTTTCACGACGTCGGTTTGCAGTACGTGAGCTGCTCGCCATACCGAGTCGTGTGTACACGTCTCGCCGCAGGGCGCGCCGCGGTCGAGCGAAGTGGAGAGGGAGAGCGCTAGACGTGCTGAGAGCTCTAGCGCGAGAAAGGAAGAGACATTTCGGTCCTTTTTCTTGTTTTGTTTGATTTTTGATTTCAATGTCGTCTCTTTGATTTGACCCGAAATCTGCAAAACGCGTCGCGCGCCTTTTCGGCCCTGATGATTGCTTGCACCTTCGCAAAGGCTGCGGCGCGACTCGAGACGCGAACGCGAGGTTCGCCGACCATGGTGTTGTGAATTAGTGCGTCAACTGTGAAGAAGAAGAAGAAGAAGAAGGGATCGACCTATCGCCGCGAGAACACACATAGACTAGGGTTGCTGCGGATTGATTAGGGTGGTAAATTCAACACAATCCAAGAAAACGGACGCGACGCGGTGAAAATCACGCGTCCCGTGTTTGGTCGGTGCGTCGATCTGTCCAGGTGGTGTGACGATGGCGGAGATGTTGGAACGCGCCGCGACGCGCGTGGCCCGCGGATGGGGCACGGCACTTTCGCGTCGGCGAAGCCGCACGTTTGGTGATACCGATGCGCGCACCGAGTCCGAGTCCTCCAGAGCATCCTCCCCGAGCACGTCTGCGTTGCAGGGTTCGTACCCTCCCCGTGGCGGGTTTCGCTTGTTCGGTGGGTTAACCGACGTGGACGGTGAGACGGCCGCGGGAAAGGGCGCGTCGCGTACCACGATGCGCGCGCGACACCCTTTGTTCGCGTCCCTTTCCGCGGGCTTGAGCCCCTCGGAGAACAAGGATGGCAACACCGACGACGATGGCAAATCTTCGGGCTTGCGCGACGCCGCCGACGCGGCGAGCTCGCCGCCCGCGGAAACCCCCACGGAGTTCCCAACCCCCTCCGAACAGCTCAACGAAGGTGACCCTGACCAGGCAATAATTGGGGAAACCGTGATTTACGTCGAGGACGACCCCGAAAGCGGGTTCACCAAGATCACGGTCATCACGGGCGACCGGGTTAACTTGATGGCGGACATCGGAAGCGCGTTCGGGAGCATGGGGTTTTCGGTGCAGTACGCGGAAATGCGAAGCGGGGCGGACGGTTTCGTGGAAAACACGTTCGTGTGCGCGGGGCCGGACTTGGGGCCGATCAAGTGGGAGGACTGGGAGCGGGTGAAGTCGCGGTTAAAAGCGAGCTGTTCCAAGCGCGGGCGGTCGAAACCGTGGCAGGAGCGCGAGTCGCGTTTGCGGGAACTCTTTTCGCGAATCGACAAAATGGACACCGGGACGATCGGTCAGGAGGATCTCGATATGTTCGCGCAGTCCCTGCGCATGCCCCGGGCGTTTGTGCACGATTTCGTGGACGAAGGCGACCAGAGCGGTACCGGGCGGATGTCGTTTGAAGAGTTTGCGGCGTTTGTGCGGTCGAAGGAAATCTCGTTGCAAGCGAGCTTCGACGGTTTGAACCCCGACGCGAAAGGTCGGATTCAAGGCGCGCGGCTTAAGAAGAACTTGAAGAACCTCGAAATTCGCGCCGGCCGGTACAACACGCGTAAAAAGATCCGCGCCAAAGGCGTGGAGCGCATGTTGCGGTACGTGGACGACGAAGCGACGATCACGGCGAGTGATTTTAGGGACATGATGATTTTGATTCCGTCGGGGCAACTTCAAACCGTGTCGCCGTACTACATGAAGGTGGGGTTAGATATCGGCCCGCGGCGGCTACCGATTCCCGACCGAAGAAAGGACGGAAGCCCGTGGGGGCACCTTTTCGCGGGTGGCATCGCGGGCGTCGCGTCGCGAACGGTGAGCTCGCCGTTGAACGTCGTCGCCGTGAGGTCAATCGCGGGCGGCGGCGCCGGGCCGAACACGTTTCGGGAAATCTCGCAGAGCATGCGCGGCATCGTCAAGGCGGAGGGCATTCGGGGTCTGTTCAAGGGGAACACCGCGAACTCGGTATCAAGCGCGCCAGGCAAGGCTATTGATTTCTTCGCCTACGCCGTGTACAAAGGCATGCTCACCGGTAACGGCGACCGCGAACCGACGAACTTGGAACGGCTGCTCGCCGGGTCCCTCGCTGGGATGACCTCGGACACGATTCTGTACCCCCTGGAAGTCGTGAGCACGCGCGTGACGATGGACAGCGGCAAGTACGGTGGGATTCGCAAAGCCCTGGTGCACATCGCCAAGAAGGAGGGCATAAAAGGTTTGTACGCGGGGTGGGGATGCGCCATGGTGGGGGTTATTCCGTACGCCGGGTTTTCGTTCGGGTGCTACGACATTTTAAGCGCCAAGTACCGGACAGCCGCGGGGGTTGACTCCGCGGGGGCGTTGCCCACGTTGCTCATAGGGTGCCTTTCCGGGTTCCTCGGCGCCTCCGTGTCGTTTCCACTGTACTCAGCCACGGTGAAGCTTCAATCAGGCGCCAAAATCGCGGGCCTCGCCGGGCGCGACGCGACGATGATGAACGTGTTGCGCGCCACGATGGCGGACGGCGGCGCCCCCGCGTTGTTCAAGGGGTGGTTCCCTTCCTGCATGAAAATCGTCCCGCAAGCCGGCACGTCATTCGCGGTGTACGAAGTCATCAAACGAGCGCTTGACAAGAATAACTTTGGAAGCGACGACGAGGATGAGGATTGATTGGTTTGATTACGAGTTGCGTGTTTTCGCGTTGGAGACGCGTCGAGGTTAAGACGTACGTGTTGAATAAAATATTGTCCATCGATTTGTTCGGATATCACATCACCGTTTGCGAAAGATAAATACTACCCCCGCAGCTCTCACGCTCACTGTTTCAGCGTCCCCAGCACCGTTCGGTGTCGCGGGTCCGTGTCCACGGTGTGTACGTGTTCGAACCCGCTTTCGCGAAGCGCGGACTCGATGTCCACGGCGTAGTACTCGTTGCTGTGCGGTTCGGTTGATTTCATGAGCGTGAACAGCGCGGGGGGCAGGTTTTGAATCACCGCGCTTTTCGGGTTGTTGTCCGTCATGACGAACGTGCCACCAGGTTTCAAAACCCGCGCGGCTTCCGTCATCAAATCCTTGGTCGCCTTTTCCGGGCACTCGTGAATCACAAACGCCAGGGAGACGATATCCACCGAGTCGTCGGGAAGCCGCGTGTTTTCGCCCAAGCCGTGTACCCACTTCCTTCGTTCCGACCCCGCAACGCCTTTGTCCCTGTGCGTCGCCACGGCGAGCATGTACGGCGACAAGTCGAGGCCGATCATGTTCGCCTGCGCGAACTCGGCGCTGATGTACTGCGTGGAGATGCCCACGGAACACCCGACGTCCAAAATCGTGGTCGGCTCGCCCGCGCCGTGCGCGTCGTGGTGTTTCCGCAGCGCCTGCGTGTACGAATCCCGCAAACGCGATTGCGCCTGGTCCGCGGTGATTCTGTCATTCGGGTACACTCGCAACGCCATGGAATACGTCGCCGGCTCGGCTTCGAACGCGGCGAGCCAGCACAGGTTTCCCTCGGCGTACGCATGGAACGGCTTCAAGTAGTACCCGGGGTATTCGATCGTATCGTCGACGATGGCGTCGAAGTGTTTCTGAAGCGATTTGTCCTTCGCGAGCCCAGCCGCGATGTCCCGCCACGCCACGCCGTTCTTTTCCGCGGTGTTGATTAACGTCCGTCGGGCCATGGGTTTCATCAAACCCTCGTACAGCAGCTTGTTGTTGATCGCCAAATCCACAACCTTGGACAGCAAATCATCGCCAGCCCAATCCGGCTTGGCCTTCTCCGCAGCGGCGGCGCGAGGGACAACCGCGGCACCGCGCTTCGCGGCGGCGCGAGGGCGAGCCGCGGGAGGTGCGAACGCGCGCACGGGAGCGGCGCTGGCGGCGGCCATCATCTTCGACGCGACAAGGCACGCGCGCGAGACAAGTGATTCCTGCTGACAAGGCGGCGACGGGTGTAACGACGTCGTTACACGGAAGGATACTCCGAATGTCTAGAAGGTCTCTAGACCTAGTCTGCCAAACGTGTATGATAGATATTACAAGGTAAAATCTAGAAATAAAGCGCAAGAAACGAGAGCCACGCGGTGTAAGCACGCGAACCACCGATGCTCGCGCAAAGGAAAGAGTGGAGAGAGAAAGGTCTAGTGACAAGACCAGGAACTCACTGGGAGGGAATGTGTGAATCTCCGTGAACACAGAGGTGGGAAGAGTGAGTCTCCGACTCACGTCGGTCAAAAAGACTCTTCTCAGACACAATCTGTACAAAGTGAACTGCTGACAGATTTTTTTATTTTTTTTTCGTTCGGGCTGGCCGGGCCCGGCGAATCCCACGAATGAGACCACCATTCCGAGTCGCGCACCGCTATCCGTGGGTGCGCAGGTCCGCCGGCACGGCCCATCGTCGTCGTCATGACGGCGGCGGCAGAGGCAGCGCGCGAGATGGCGCTCGCGGAGCTCCTCGGTGAGGTTGACCGCGGTGCGAGCGACACGCGCGTTTCGTCCGAGAATGGGCACCGAAATAATGCGCACGCGGGTCCATCTTTCGACCTGCATCTCGGCGCGCTTGCAATCACCACCAATGCGGGTGACGCGGACGAAGCCGCGTTCGCGAGGCTTCTCGGCGTGGGCGCGGGGGACGACGAGGGCAGTCTGGACGTGCAGCTCGTGAAGTACGCGGACCACGACGTGGTGCGAAACGTGATGCGGGCGTGCGGTTCGGCGGATCTACACGAAAAGGCGCGGGTGGTGACGGCGCGGCTAAAAGCGGTGGAGCTTGAATCGATTCAGGAGTACGTCGCCGAGTCCGCGAACTTGACCCAGCTCCACGACCAAATCAACGTGTGCGACACCGTGTTGGGCTCCATGGAATTACTATTAAAAGAGTTCAAAGATGACCTCGGGAAGATCGGCGGCGAGATCAAAGATTTGCAAACCCAGTCAAACGGGATGAGCGTCAAGCTTTCCAACCGCAAGCTCGCGAACGCGATTCTCGGGGATTTCGTACGCGAAATCACGGTGGACGAGACCCTTATTAAACACATCGTGGAGGACCAGGTTTCCGAGGAGTACATGAAACACATGGTCAAGGTGGATCGGAAGCTGCGGTTTGTTAAAAACGACCCGCGCGTCGCGGCGAGGTTAGGGCGTTTCCCAATCACCACATTCCGCCTCTGCGATTACCCGTACTCGTCCTGCGAAGGGAGCGTTACGACCAGAAGGGCGCATTCCCGGAGGAGTGACACCACGACTGCTTACGTAATACCAATCCCGGATATACACGCGGTCCAACCGACTGACACGTTCTTGTTCATCGTATCAGCGCGGCTGGCGCGGAGATTTTACCCGAACTCGCTCGGCTTCGGGCTAAAGCCGCGACGAAAGCCCGGGATTTCCTGCTCACGAAACTGCACACCCTGCGCCAGCCGAAAACGAACGTGCAGGTCATACAGCAGAACGTCCTTTTAAAGTACAAGTACTTGGTTTTTTTTTTGAAAACGCACGTCCCAGAGGTGCTGGTGGAGATCAAACAAAGCTACGCGGAAACCATGTCGTCGTTGCTGAAGTTCGCGGTGGCGGGACACGCGCGGTCGCTGGCGGAACTTGCGGTTGGAGTCGGTGTGAAAAACGAAATGCTGGTACCTGAAGAGGGGGGGTACGACGTGCTCGTGACGAAGAGGACACCGATTTCTTCATCGTCGGGCTTGGCGACGACGTCTTCGTCGTCGACGTCTTCGTCGTCGCCCTTCGCGCTCGGCCGGCGCGCGGACGTGTTGGACGCGCTGGAAACGTCGCCGCCGCTCGTCACGCACATCGCGCAATCCTCAGGCACCAAGCTGCGTCACGAAAAACTGTTCAGGAGCGCGCACAAGCTTCTGATGGACACGATGACTTTCGAGTTTTTGTTCTGCCGCGAGTTTTTCGCGTGCGACGCGGGCGACGCCGAGCGTTTGTGTTTGGACATGTTCACCCCCGCGCTTCGGGTGATGGAGACGGAAAACACCCTGGTCAGCGGCCTGGGGTCGGTATCCGTGGCCCAGGATTTGATTCGAGGCGGTGGGCACGACGTCGTTGCCCTAGTGCTGATGCTCCGCATCAACGCCGAGCACCAGAGCATCATGAGGCGAAGAAATGTGCCTTGTTTGGACCGACACCTGCACGGCGTGGAACTGGCGCTTTGGCCGAAACTGAAGCACGCGTTTGACGCGCACGTCGCGTCGGTGACGCACGCGGCGCGCGACCCGGCGAGCGTCACGCGGCTGTGGAAGGACGACGTACGCGCGCACCCAATCGTGGTTCGGTTCGCGGATCTCACCTCTGCCATGCTGTCCGCAACAGGGGACGCCCTTTCCGAGTTTGGGCAAATCGAACTGGACGTCGAGCGCCTGCGCGACGCAATAGCGGCGCTTATCGAAAAACTCGCCGCCAAGTTCGTCGACCCGAAACGCGCCGCGTTGTTCACAGGAAATTGCGCGGACAAAGTGTGTGCCACACTTACCGAGGCGGTTGTAATCGGACCGTTGGACGGGCAGACGGCCGCGGTGGGGGGAAACAGCTTGAAAGGGTGTCCCACGTATCGGTTTTTTGACGCAATGAGAGACAAAGCGAAGCGCAACGGCGCGTAACGATTTTTTTGGTAAATACTCTCTTATTATGCCGCCGTTTGCGCCGTCTTCTTCGCCTTTCCCGCTTTGCTCTTCGGCTTGGCCGCTTTCGCCGCCTTCGCCGCCGTCTTCTCCGCCTTCGCCGCCTTCTCACTCGCCTTCTCCAGTTTCTTGTTCTCCTTTGCAATTTTTTTCCGATCCGCGTCAATCTCCTCGACGCTTTTGTTAAGCGTCGCCTTTTCGATGTTCTTCTCAAAGTCCACATTTTTCGCCTTCATCCGATCCCTCGACCAGTGGAACTCCTCAAACACGGGGTGCGGCTGGAACTTCCGGTAGTTCACGAAAGGCAGGAACTCCCACCCCTGGCCCTGGCACTGGCCGCACGGCTTCACCCCCTTCCCAGAGCAGTAACTGCAGTCGAACAAACCCCCGTCGTCCACCGCCCCCGCCGCGCCCCCGCGCTCAATCTTCATCGCCTCCCGCGTATCCCGCTTCGCCCGCGTCATCACGCCGTCCCCGTCGCACTTCGGACAACGCATCAAACCGCTTTTAAAGCACTTCTTGCAGTTGTGCTTGAACAAATGAGGCTTGTACTCGCGAACGCCGATGCAGAAGTTGGCCCAAAAACCAACCTGGTGAGGAGAAACAGAGGGGGGAGGTGAGCGACGCGCTCAGAAAAATATCCGAAAACAGGGTTAGGTTTGTCGGGCGAGCACGAAAGCCAATCTGAGAAGAATGGGGTCTCGCGCACGATCCGTGGGTCACACGTGCGTTTGGCGAGGCGACGTTTCGTTGTCGTGTTGCGTGTGGAATGCTTTTGACACAAAAGGAACGGGGATCGGGCGTGGACGCACCCCCGCGGCCGTGGCCAAGGCGCCGTTCAGGGTATCCATCTCGCTGTTTTCTTCCTATCTGTCCTGTCTCTGTCTACCGCTGACACGGGGTTTACCGAACCACCAACGTGGCTCCCAGGCAAATCCGCTGGGACGCAGCGAGCGCGAAGACGTCGGTGCGTGTGTGGTACGCCGAGGCTAAAGACCTCGCACGAGGCTGATGGACGTGCGTCGCGCGCGTCGACGGATGCCGGTGATGAGGTGAAAAAGTGGCGGCTCTTGGAAGAAAACTCGCGAAACTGTTGGTTTTTTCATTGCCGGGGGCGATTTGTGTTCGTCGGCTTCGGCTTCAACACTGCACCGCGCGCTGGCCAGCATGTCGCACGCACGCCAGCCGTTCAGCCGCGGCGCGGTCGTGACGGGCAAGGCTGCGAAGCGCTCCATTGTGAAGCACCCTGCTGAGCTGAACCGAGCCGTGGACACGCGACGCGTGCGGTGGGAGATTGTAAAACCGTGGATCGCGACTCGCGTCACCGAGCTTTTGACCGTGGAGGATGACGTCCTCATCGCGATGATCTACAACCTTTTGGAGCAGGACGCGATACACAAAACCGGCGTGTACTTGTTTTCGCAGCTCCAGACGTTCCTGGAGAAAGACACCGAGACGTTCATGACGGAGCTGTGGGATTTGCTTGTCAGCGCGAATGCGAATCCCAGTGGGATTCCGCAAAGGTTCATCGACGAAAAAGCAAACGAGCTGCGCCGGCAAAAGACCGTGGCGGACGAGCTGCGCGGCCGTCAGCGCGAATCCGACGAAAAAACAGCCGCCGCGCGTCGAGACGTGAAGCGGGAGGTACCGGTAAAGACGGAGACAGACGACGGGCGAGGCGGCGGGCCGTCGCGTCGGGACGGGGAAGACCGGCGCGGGCGGGACGCCGCCCGGAACCGCGACATCAGCCGGGATCGCCTTCGCCGCCGGTCACACAGCCGGTCACGAGAGCGGTCGCGAAGTCGGGACAGGTACGACCGTCGTGATGACCGAGGTAAGGGCAGAGACGGGAACGACGGAGACGCACGACGCGACCGCGAGCGACGATGACGACGACGGCGACGTATTTATATCAGTGTCGTGCGGCTGCATCACCGTTTCTTCTTCTTCGCGCCCGACCCCCCGGCTCCTTTCCCTTCGCTTTTCCGTTTCACAGCGCCCTTCACGTCGACTGCTTCCGCCTCCTCGCTTTCGCTTTCGCTCGACTGTTTCCCCACCCCGATGGCGTGCTTGACCATCCTGCCAGCCGCGGCGACATCGACGGTCGGCCGCCCTCGCGATTCCTTCGCCGATTTACTCGCCGCGCGCCGCTCCGCCGCCGACGCCTTGTCCAGCTTTTGGCGATACAGCTCCACGCGCTCTAACTCACGCTTCACCGCGTGGTCCGCGGGGTCCAAACCCACGGCTTTCAAGTACATGCTGAACATGGTACTCACGGCGTTGGCCATGGAGACGTGTACCCTGGCGCGCTCCACCGGCGTGAGCGCAGCCTCGAGCTCTTTGCGGTCCAGGGCTAAAATGGGAGCGAGCCCGTTTTCAATCGACGCCACCGCCGCCTCGAAACGCTCGAGTTGCGCCTTGACATCATCTGGCAGGGTTAAAGACTCCATCGCGTGAGACGAGGGTGTCTGACCGAGTGCGAAGGAGTGCGGCGGCGGCGGCGATGATGTTGATAAATGCAGTTCGCTCAAATTTTCCTCTTTTGGTTTCAGTTTGGTCGGCCAACGAAAAGACGCGTGGCTGCTGTCTCTCGGCCGCTTTCGGAGGTCCGCACAGTGAAGCGCGCGTCAGGTGAGACACGCGCGACGGCCATGACGGACGAGACGAGCGCGCCAGCGAAGCATAAGCTTGTTGGGTACAAGAACTTCAAGCGGCACAACCCTTTGTCCGACCGGTTCGCCATGCACGGGTTCCATCACGTGGAGTTTTGGTGCGGCGACGCGACGACCACCGCGTCGCGTTTCGCCGTGGGTCTCGGGATGCAGCTCATCGCTAAGAGCGATTTAAGCACGGGAAACAAGACATACGCGTCGTACGTTTTGAACTCTCACGACCTGACCTTCGTGTTCAGCGCCCCGTCGTACCGACCGACGGGTACGGTTGCGGATGGTGATGACGAGTCGTCCACGCCGTTTTCGCACTCGCCTGTCGACATGAAACACTTTTGCGAGACACACGGTTTGGGGGTGCGGGCGGTGGGGGTTTCGGTGGACGACGCGTTTGAGGCTTACGAAAAATCGATCGCGAACGGAGGGAAAGGCATATTACCGCCGATTGAGCTGGGAAACGGCGTTTCCATCGCCGAGGTGCGTTTGTACGGCGACGTCGTGCTTCGGTACGTCTCGGGCGCCGTTTGCGAAAAAAACTGGATGCCGAACTACGCGGACGCGACGCCGGCGACAAAACCCGGGTTCAAACCGCTAAGTTACGGCTTACGGCGTTTGGACCACGCCGTGGGGAACGTGCACGACCTACTACGCACCGTGGATTACATCATGAACTTCACCGGGATGCACCCGTTCGCGGAGTTCACGGCGGAGGACGTGGGGACGATCGACAGCGGGTTGAACTCCATGGTCCTCGCGAACAACAACGAGTCGGTGTTGTTACCCGTGAACGAACCCACGTTCGGTACGAAACGTAAGTCGCAAATCCAGACTTATTTGGAGCAAAACGACGGGCCGGGGTTACAGCACCTGGCGCTGAAGACGGATGACATTTTCGAAACCGTGCGTTTGATGCGCCAGCACGAGTCCGGGAAGGGCGGGTTTGAGTTTCAAGCCCCCGCCAGCGCGGAGTATTACGCCAACCTGCGCGAGCGAGTCGGGAGCGACGCGCTGAGTCCGGAACAGTTCGCGCAGGTTCAAGAACTTGGGTTGCTAGTGGACAGGGACGACCAAGGGGTTTTGGTGCAGATCTTCACCAAGCCGCTAGGGGACAGGCCCACGGTGTTCATCGAAATCATCCAGCGCGTGGGGTGCATGCGCGAGAAGAAACCGGCGGGGGGGGGAAACGAAACGGAAAACGAAAAGGAAAAGCCAGAGATGGAGCAAGCCGCGGGGTGCGGCGGATTCGGCAAGGGGAACTTCTCGGAGCTGTTCAAGACCATCGAGCAGTACGAAAGGACGTTGAAGGTGTAAGAATGACAGTATTTATCACATGTTAAACCCTAAACCCTAGGCGAAGGGATTATTCTTCGCGTACGGCGGCTGTTGCTGCGGGTTCATTCCAGGCTGTTGCGCGAATTGCCCTGCCATCATGTGGCCGCCCATCTGCTGTTGCATTTGCTGCGGGTTCATTCCAGGCTGTTGCGCGAATTGCCCTGCCATCATGTGGCCGCCCATCTGCCCGCCCATCTGCCCGCCCATCATCCCGGCCGGGCCGCCCATCATCCCGGCGTCAGCGTGCGTCTCGGGTTCTTTCGGCTTGGGTTTAGGTTTCGGAGCGCTCACCCCTATTGAAGCGCCGAGGTCGCCAAAAGGATCAGGCGAGCTCGGTGGGTCCACCA
>Ga0209710_1002168_pt1 | contig 14042 bp, 13 predicted proteins | sample ArcticOcean_MG_C_5_FD_187436 | JGI IMG/M metagenome (GOLD analysis project Ga0209710, IMG submission 187436) | Marine microbial communities from western Arctic Ocean - ArcticOcean_MG_CB4_138 (SPAdes) (version 2) | ecosystem: Environmental > Aquatic > Marine > Oceanic | place: Arctic Ocean...
ATCGAGAAAATACCCTACCTACTCACAGCGGCAAGTACAGATGTTACGACCGTTAATTTCGGGGGTTCACAAAAGGTCAGTATCGAGGAGTGGTGTGCCTACATCACTGAGCTAACAGGTTTTGAACCGAATTTTCAAGACAACGCCAAAGCGTTTGGCAGCCTGTGTATAGACCTAGAAAAAATGCACGGATTGATTGGAGAAACCAAGGTTGACTGGCGGCAGGGTATTCGCCGCCAGCTCGAGAACCTTGCGCCCGATCTGTTGCGCTGACCCTTTATCGCTGTTGACTGAGGTGTATGTGGCACCTCAACCGCCATTATCACATTGGCCCCGCGTAATAAAACAGCATTATAATCCTTCAATTTCGTTACAGTGCGCAGTATCCTCTATCCGATGCGGGGTGATCGGTACTAGGACGATAGGGGGGGTCTCATGAACGTGAGTGATTACGCGTCGCCTGAAGACGTGGCGTATTTTACCACCAGAAGCGACTGGCAAGGCTGGCGTCTGGTACTGGGTAATTGGTTATTTATCGCTGCCATCTTTGCTGTCGTCGCGGCCTGGCCCAACCCCATAACGATAGTATTGGCAGTGATCCTTTTGGCTAGCAGGCAAATGGGCTTGTCTGTGATGATGCATGATTGTGGTCATCGAAGCCTATTTCGTTCTAAGCGCCTCAACGCTGTTGTCGGTCAGTGGCTCTGCGCCCTTCCGGTGATGAGCGATCAGCCCTCATATGCGCGAGGTCACCTAGAGCATCATGCTAAGTCCGGCAGTATCGCTGACCCAGACCTGTCAAACTATCAGGCGTACCCGGTGTCGCGGGCAAGCTTTAAACGCAAGGTTATCCGCGACCTTAGCGGCCAAACTGGCTTCAAGTTGATGTCATCTATCGTTCACGGTGCTGCGGGCGCGCTATCCAAGGAAAAGCGCGCATCGGCACTGCCTTTCGTAAAGCAGTTGCTAGTGCAACTGGTGTTGTTTGCGATCCTGGCGGCCTGCGGTATCGGCTGGACTTTTTTGCTATGGGCGGTGGCCTATATGACGGTATTTATGTTGATTATTCGCATACGTCAGGTTGCTGAGCATGCCGCTGTGCCCGATTTATTCGATCTAGATACCCGTATGAATACTCGCACTGTTGATGCACCCTGGTGGCAGCGCATGATTTTCGCGCCTTGTGGCGTTAACTACCACCTAGAACACCACTTTATGGCCAGTGTGCCCAGCTACAAATTGCGTGAGTTGCGAGAGCATCTGCGCAGTCGCCATGCACTGGATGGCGTTCCGCAGTTTGATGGCTACGGTGCGGTGCTGCGCCAAGCCGTGACTGCCTGACTAATCCCCACGCATAACCACCGTAAGTGCAAAGTGGTCGAATGCGGCTCGGTTTTTGTGCATGAATGAAGGGTAAGCTTAGGGGCCTATCTATTGTTTATGCTGTGCTTTATATATTTTTAGAGTGGCAGGCGTTGTGGGTTCTTCGCGTTCATAATAGAGCTTCATCGAAACTGCGACATCGGCAATGGTCGACTGCACAAAGTTTGCCATTCTCGCTCCCAGCCAGTCTCCCACTGCGCCCCACGGCATCTCGTAAATGAGTGTGGTAGAAAGCTCGGTTTGTCCTGATCCGGAATCTGTTAGTGCGTAGCGAAACCATGCATTTTTAAAAGGAGGAGCAGGTTTTTCACCCTTGTGTAGGCGTATCAAAAATCCTTTTCCATCCTGCCATTCCTCCACTGTTTCTTGGATATAGCTACTCTTGTTGCGGTACACGTAACGACTGGCGCCAATACCTTGTAATTGTTCGCTTACGATTTCTGTTTTGACAATGCCAGGGACATAATTATGTGCAAGAGATATGTCTTTGAGCTTCTCCCACGCCGCAAAAAGCGGAATATCGATAAGCACTTTTGCATTTACTTCCTGAGTCATTTGTTTCTCCCTTTGTTACCGGCTGTGATGCAGCCCACACCGTTGAGACATTTAGGATAGTTTGTTTTCGGAGTCTTTCTCTGCCGATAGCGTTATCGTGCCATTTTTTCATGATTGGGTCTTATCGAGAAAGTATGGAAATGTTACTGTTGTGGAGAGACAATGAAAAGCTCACCTCCGCACCGTCTGATAAAGTCTCTTGCATCAAGTGCAGATTATAAAACATTTTCTAAAGGCATTGGAGCCAGGTATGAGCAAGTTTGAGAATCAATGTGTGGTAGTTACCGGTGGCGCCAGTGGTATCGGAGAAGCGACCGTCCGGGCAATTATAAACGAAGGAGGCAGTGTGCTGATTGCGGACTTACAGGAGGAGCGTGGCCAGGCTCTCGTGTCTGAGTTGGGTTCACGTGCCGCTTTTCACTTCACCGATGTGACGCGAGAGGATGATATCGTAGGCGCCATTGCCTTGGCTCAGAATGAGTTCGGCCCTTTGACCGGCATGGTTAACAATGCCGGCGTTGTCGGTGCCATCGGCTCGATCATGGATACCAGTGCAGAAGCCTTTGACCACACGATGGCTATTCTGTCCCGCGCTGTGTTCTTGGGCATCAAGCATGCTGCCAAGGCGATGCAGCCGCAAGGCAGGGGTGCGATCGTGTCTCTGGCAAGTACCGCAGGTGTCGTGGGTGGACTTGGACCGCATGTGTATACGATGGCTAAGCACGGTGTCGTTGGGCTTACCAAGTCCGCTGCGTGTGAGTTGGCCAGAATAGGTATTCGGGTCAATGCGGTGGCGCCTGGCGGCACGGTGACACCGATGACCAGTGCGCTGGGTGATAATAACCCTGAAACGACAGCTAAGTTCATAGCGGATTCCTCACCCCTGGGGTTTGCGTGTATGCCACAGGATATTGCCAATGCCATTCTGTTTTTGCTGAGTGAAGACGCTCGCTATATGACAGGACACACGATGGTCATTGATGCGGGTGAAACAACAGGCGCTGCGCCGCCACCCTTCTTTTCTGTCGATGCGGATATTTTGCTTCACGCCGGAAAGCGCGGCCTCGACCAGTAAGTTCGGTAGCTGGGGCCATATCCCTCGTCCGAGCTGGGACACGATCCTGATTGCCACAAAGGATGTTGATTGATGCTTAGCTATCGCCATGCATTTCACGCGGGTAACCATGCCGACGTCTTGAAACACCTGGTTGAGGTATTGATACTGCAGTATTTGGTGCAAAAGAGAGATAAGCCCTTACGGTATATTGATACCCATGCTGGGCCGGGTGTTGTTGCTTTGCGAACGTCTTTTGCCAGTAAAAATCGAGAGTTTGACTCGGGCATCGCTCGCCTGTGGGGGCGCAGTGACCTGCCGCCGCCATTGGAACATTATGTCAATATGGTGCGCAGCTTTAACCCCTCAAGTGAGCTCTTACATTATCCCGGATCACCGGCTATCGCAGCGAGTATTTTGGGTGCGGCTCATCGCCTGCAATTGTTTGAGTTACATCCCGACGATGTCTCGAGGCTGGACGACTGGGTTGGCCGCGATCGACGTATCAAAGTACAGCAGGCCGATGGATTTTCGGCATTGAAGGCAATTCTTCCGCCTCCGGAAAGGCGCGCACTTGTACTGATCGATCCACCTTATGAGGTAAAGACTGATTACGACACCGCAATTTCTGCCTTGGAGGTCGGTTGTAAAAAGTTTGCGACAGGCGTTTACGCTTTGTGGTACCCGTTGCTGGACCGCGATGATGTGTCGGTCTTTGTAGAAAGATTGAAGATGATGCCGGTAAAATCGCTATTGGTCGAATTCCCGGTGCAGTCTTTGACAGGTGAAGGCATGCGCGGAAGTGGCATGTTTATTGTGAACCCCCCCTGGATATTGCAGCAGCAGCTAGAAAATTGCCTGCCATACTTACAGGCAGCGCTGGCGGAATCCGGCGCGCCGCTGTGGAGCATGCGCAGTCACGGTGAATAAAGATCTCTTTACCGTGTCAGTGATCAGCTCGCGAGCAGCGTCGCCTCAAGCGCCTCGACGAACTGAGTGCGGAAAAGGCGGTCATTTTTTTCATACCATGTTCTGGCATTTTGGCCCAATGCTTGCATCGACGATTGATCCATTTGAATAATCTGTTCTATTTTTCTCTCAAGGTCTTCCGTGTCTACATAATAGTTGATACCCGCTCGCTGCTGGCGTGTCTTGTTGTGTGCGACAAGAATGCCCCGGTCGCGTGTAATCAATTCGTTCATCGGGGGCGCATCCGTAGTAAGAGTAACAGCACCGCAGCTCATGGCTTCGGCAATGCAATGTCCGAACCCTTCTGCTTCAGAGGGGCATAGGTGCACAGAGTAGGTGTTTTGGAGCTGCCGAAGGCTGTCATTATCCAGACGTTCAAGCACATGTTTTATGTTTGGTGCGTGAATTAACTTAACTCTCGACTGACTATAGGTTTTTGGGCTCTGTACCACGGTTAAAAGCGGCCATTCAGGGTGTCTCAGCCACAAGTCTGTCAGAGGCTTAGTACCTTTTTGCCAGCTGCGGCCCGCTAAATGCAGGAATCCGACCTGCTTTTCTCCAGAGGATATCGTATCGAGGCGGTCGTCACTGGTGAAACTGATAAAACGCGTTGGGCGTCCTAAGACTTCAAATGCGCTCTGCCCACTTTGGGTTTTGCAAAAAACGCTATCGATTCTTGCTAGATGCCGATATTGCGATTTTCTAAACCATTCTGGGTTGGGAATAAAGGCATTGATACTGGCGTACCTGAAAAAACCGGGACTAATATCCTCCAGAAACAAATTTATATCATACGGTGCAGCAGCGAGGGTTTTAGGATGCAGCCACCGCTGTCGAAATCCGTGAGCGCGATGAGAAATTCGATGACGTCGAATCTTTGCCCTATGATAAGGGGAGCCATTAAGAGTCACCTCGAAGCGATCTGTCGGCAAAGCAGCAATAATGATATCGACATCATGGCTGAGTCCGCCACCATTATGCCAAGCGACTATATTGAGGCGTATCATAGATTATTAGTCATTGGGCGCAGCCTGCTTCGATAACTTTTTGAGATGTTCAAATTTATGCAACTCATTGTCAAGTCTCGATACAGGTATTCGACGGTGCTGCTGACGGCAGTCACTTGCAGCACGATATTAGCTGTCGCTTGCTTGGTGGCTCTGCTCTTTCTGTTGAGCAAACCACAAATCGGCATAGTAACCACGCTGTTCGAGTAGTGCCTCATGTGAACCCTGTTCCACAATGCGGCCATGATCCAGTACAACGATTTTGTCCGCATCAATAATAGTGGACAGCCTGTGTGCGATTACCAAGCTTGTATGTCCCTCAGCGACTTCTCGCAATGCTGTTAGAATAGCCTGTTCCGACTTGCTGTCGAGTGATGAGGTCGCTTCATCAAAGACCAACACCGGCGAGCGTTTGAGGATTGTTCGCGCTATTGCCACCCGCTGTTTTTCACCACCTGACAGCTTCAAGCCTCGTTCACCGACTCTGGTCTGGTGTCCCTCCGGCAGCTGGCTGATAAAATTATCGAGGTGCGCGAGATAAATGGCATTAGACACTTCTACATCGCTTGCCTCGGGACAGCCATAGCGGACGTTCTCAAAAACGCTGTCATTGAATAAGACAGTATCTTGAGGAACGATACCGATAGCTTGGCGTAGAGAATTTTTGGTGACATGACTAATATCCGTGCCACCTATTGTAATGTTGCCCTCGTCAAGGTCATAAAATCGAAACAAAAGTTTCACCAAGGTGGACTTTCCGGCACCACTGGCACCGACTACGGCTACCTTTTGACCTGCTCCAATAGTGAATGACACGTTGTTCAAGATTTTTCTGTCAGGTCGGTAGGAAAACGAAACATCAGTGAACTCAATGTCCCAAGCCGCCGGTTGCAACGTTTTTGCTTCGGGGCGGTCGTCGACGCTGGTCGTGATTTCCAGAAGCTGCAACATTTTTTCAATATTGGCCATCGAGCCCTTGATCTCTCGATAGACAAATCCTAGAAAATTAAGCGGCAGGAAGAGCTGGATCATAAAGGCGTTAATCAGTACAAAATCGCCTAGTGTCATAGTGCCGGCTGCAACACGCGAGGTGGCCAGCCACATCATCGCAGTCATAGCGACTGCAATAATCAGCGCTTGACCTCCATTGAGGGAGAATAGCGACAAGCGGTTTTTGCGCCTAGCGGACTCCCACTTTTCGAGTTCATAGTCGTAACGCTGCACCTCAAATTCTTCGTTGGTAAAATATTTTACCGTTTCAAAATTGAGCAGGCTGTCGACAGCACGGTTGTTGCTAGCAGAGTCAGCAATATTGGCTTCACGCACAAATTTGGTGCGCCATTCCGTCGCTGCTACCGAAAACCACACATACGCTAACACTGCACTGAGCGTGATCAGGGCAAATCCCCAGCCATAGTTGTAGAGCAGGATGCCCACAACCATAAAAATTTCGATAAATGTTGGCACAATATTGAACACAAAAAAGCGCATGAGAAAGCTGATCCCAGTCGTGCCGCGTTCAATATCACGTGACAGGCCACCGGTGCGACGGTTGAGGTGGAAGTCGAGATCAAGATTATGCAGATGCCTGAATACTTTGATGCCAATTTTCCGCATTGCCCGTTCGGTAACGTACCCAAAAATGGTATCGCGAAGCTCCCCAAACAGCACGTTAGCAAAGCGCGCAAGGCCGTAGGCTAATACGAGCGCTATTGGGGCCGCGATGAGTTGCGTTTTCTCGGAGTCTAGGGCGTCAACGATATACTTGAGGATGAACGGGCCAACCACATTGCCGAGCTTGGCGAGAATTAAGCAGCCGAGGGCCAATAGCACTCGATTGCGATATTCCATCAGATAGGGCCAGATTATCCGGATGATGTGCCAGTTAATTTTTTGGTTCGGTTCGTCTTCGTAGTTGCCATGATTCATAGTGGTGGTTATTTGCTTCGTCGATTTTCTCTATCGTACACTAAGTCATCCTGGCGGCCACCACGCAAACAGTCGGTTGCTAGGTCAAAATAGCTATCTTGTGTGGGTTGGGTGCGACTCCAGTCGACACGCTCACTGCGGTAGGCAAACTTCCAGACACCCTCACGCTTTTCATAACGGTCAAGGTAGCGTCCAGAAATGATCACGTCTTCATAGCCGGCTTCCCCCATGATCTTGTGATAAGCCTGAAAATAGACTTCACCAAAAGCCTCATCACCGTCTACATCGAATAAACAATTGCCGACCATATGCTGGTTTGCCGAGTGTGTTGTCAGCGCGGTAATAGCGTAATGCGCGAATTCTACGGGTGACCCTTCAGTAAATCCGTAATCACACCAGGCGTCCTCAAAGAATACAGACACCAATAGTGTCTCATCCAGTCGATCCAGCGCGCGCATATATTGACAGGACAATTCGTAGATGTCTTGTTTGTCCAGCAGTACTTCTAAACGATCATTCATAATAGACAGCCCGTTGTTATTCGGTATTAAGAAAGGGATACAGCGGATCACTGTCGAGATGTGCACCTTTTGCGAGGTCACAAAATGCCTCATCATTGCGTTCATCCTTCACGGGTAGGCGCTTGCTCCAGTCCATTACGACTTGTCGATGAATAATTTTCCATTGCGTGCCACGCTTTTCCAGTGTGTCCAAATAGCGACCATAGAACAACAGTTCCTCTTGCGCGCCTAGCAACAGATGGCCTGCTTCGACCGTTGACTCACAGCGCGCTTTATCGCCTGAAAATTGCATTAGCGTATTACTGAGGCTGTGGCGCGTGAGCTCGTATACTGCGCCAAGCGCGTCCACAACAAGCTCTGCAAAGAGGTACGCGCTGCCTTTGAAACTGCCATAGTCTACCTCTGCTTCGGGCCAGTATGCGCACTGGATTGTGTCCTTGTCCTGACGATCTAGGCCGCGGCTATGCAGGTTTAGTACCTCGTGTATGGCGACTCGGTCTGCGATCTGCTCCGGATGAGGAGCAGTACCTGTTTCTTCTGTCATAACATAGGTCTCTGTTGGGAAGAGGGGAAGGATCAATACTTGCATTTACGGACTGAAAAAGTACATACTCAAAAAAACAGTCGGTCCTGATTGTATTCTTGGCAAGGATTGAAAGTCCATCGAATTAGTTACCGCTATAAAGGCTACAGAGTGCATGAGCAGTAAAAAACGTCAGCAACCCGGCCAAGCACGAGCTAGGGGACCTTCTGTTTCCGACACTCTGATCAGCGATCGTCAGTCGCCGCCTCCACCGCTATTGGAAAGTCACTATGAGTTTCTCGGCGATGAGGATATCAGCTTTGATCGCTATACCTCGGAAGCATTTTTTCAACGTGAGATGGAGTTGATGTGGCCCCGAACCTGGCAGTGGGCGTGTCGGGAAGAGCATGTGCCGGATGTGGGTGATACTTACGTTTACGATATCGGCCCTTATTCAATCATAGTGGTGCGATCGGCAGACGAAACGATAGAAGCTTTTCTCAACAGTTGTACTCATCGGGGTACGCGGTTACTCGCAGGGGAGGGGAGTGGTTACAGCCCATCTTTTACCTGCCCTTTTCACGGATGGTCGTGGAAGCTCGATGGATCTATCCGCGATATACCTGCGCGCTGGGACTTTCCCCATGTGTGTCATGAGACCCATGATCTGCAGCGGGTCAGCTGCGAGCGTTGGGGTGGTTTTGTGTTCGTCAATATTGATATTGATGCTAAACCGCTATTGGATTATCTCGACGTATTACCGGAACACTTTAAGCACTTTCCGCTAGATCGCCGACGTATCAAGCTGCACGTGCAAAAGATACTACCGGCAAATTGGAAGGCAGCGCAGGAGGCGTTTATGGAGGCTTACCATAACTTCGAAACGCACGATTCACCCAATGGTGGTAATACGCAATACGATATCTTTGGTAAGTATGTCAGTCGATTCATTCATAATATAGTCAACTATAGTCCACAGTCACTCGATGATTATCCGGGGGATAAGTGGCGTCAGCCGCCTATGTCTGAAGATGACCAGCTGGCTTTTCTCGGCGCCTATGGCCTCGAGTATGGCAGCGTGCCGGAGGGAGAGACAGCACGTGCGATTGTTGCCGACACACTGCGTGGTCATCTGGGGGAAACGTTGGGCATTGATTTTTCAGAGGTCAGTGAGAGCCTGATGCTGGACTCAATTGAATATCATCTGTTCCCCAATATGTTCTTCTTCCCGGGGATTAATATCCCTATGGTCTACCGGTTTCGTCCTAACGGTGATGACGTGGACAGCAGTATTTTTGACCTGCTTATCATGGAGCCACTGGCCGAAGGGGTTGACCACCCAGAACCACCCGATCCTGTGCAGTTGGACGTAGAGCAATCCTATACAGAGGTGGAGGGCATCAGTTGGCTGGGACCGGTATACGATGAGGATACGGGAAATCTTGCGTTGCAAACACAGGGCTTTAAGACCAGCCGTAAGCCCGGCCTGACCTTAGGTAACTACCAAGAGGCCAGAATTCGTCGGGTACATTTGACGCTGGATGAGTTTTTGTCCAATGCAGACACAAAGGCGTAAATCTGTGGGAGCGCAGACTTATCGTAGGGTTGCCAGCGAGCAGGAGATTGCTAGAGGTCAAACGCTTTGCGTAGATGTGGACGGCAGAGAAATATTATTGTGTCATACGGCACAGGGTTTTTTTGCAGTGGACAACCTCTGCACGCATGCCTCTGCGCGGTTATGTGAGGGTAAACTGAAGGGGCACCGTATTCTTTGCCCTTTGCATGGCGCGGCGTTCGATGTGCGCGATGGCAGCGCTCTGACGAGACCCGCATCCATCGCGGTTGCAACCTACCCGGTGCGCGTCGATGATGAGGGCGTTGCGCTACTGATAGAGGTAACGGAGGACGGTGTATTCCACAGATAACACATGAGGAGCACTTTGCAGATGGGCTACAGGCTCGCACTGCAATGCGAGCGACCCTCAATAAACAGAATTACACTAGTGCATCTGTCCTCGCTGCAGAGTGGAACAGTATTTGGACGCGGTGCTGGCTGTTTGCCGGCTTGGTGGCGGACTTACCCGACGCGGGAGATTATTTTGTCTTTGGCATTGGACGAGAGTCCATTGTCGTGTTGCGAGACGATGAGAGTAACATTCGCGCTTTTTACAATGTCTGCCAGCACCGCGGCAATCGTATCTTTACCAGTGAGAGTGGCTCTGTCGCCCAGGTAGCCTGTCCCTACCATGGTTGGCGCTACGCGCTAGACGGGGCACTTGTTGAGGTGCCGGATGCTGAGCGTTTCTGTCCGGCACTAGAAAAATCTGAACGATCTCTGAAGCCAGTGCAGCTAACCCTTTGGGCCGGCATGGTTTGGGTCAATATGGACCTAGATGCTGCGCCGCTTGAAAACTATCTCGGCCCGATTATTGATAATCTGGCACCCTATCAGCTCGAGAATATGGTGTTGACCGGACATCAAACGGTATCACTGGACGCTAATTGGAAAACGGTACGGGATAACTTTCTCGAACAGTACCACGTAGATTTTATTCATCCCCAACATGCCAGCTTTGTCGACTGCTGCAATTCCACCAACATAGTGTGGCCGTATGGACATTCGGCGACGATGGTCGAAGGTTTTCTCACTAATTCGCGCTATCCCGTGCCGCAGAAAACGCCTGCGCATCTAGCGCCGCTGTTGCAGGGCTTGGGGCTGAACCCTGACGATTTCGATGGCAGAGTACATGCCATTCGTGAGGCCGTGCAGCGACAAAAGCGCAAGGTCGGTGCGGAATTAGGGTTTGACTACTCCAGATTTTCGGATGAGCAGGTATCGGATATCTGGCAGTATGATATTTTCCCCAACACCTTTCTGACCCTGCAGGCGGAGGAGGTATGGATTTATGGCTCTAGGCCTCATCCCGTGGATCCCGACAAATGCTTTTTTGACAAATGGACGTTACAGATTCCAATAGAGGTAGGCTGTGACGCTGAGCGAGGTTTGACATTGAATCCGAGCCTCACTGTTTCATCTGAGGCTGATAGGCCGGAGCATGCCATTTTTAGTGCCGAAGATGTCATTGCGGGCGAGCACTCGCTGACCATTACTCTCGATCAGGATATCTATTACCTTGCGGACATGCAGGCTGGTATGCATTCGCGCGGCTTTGACTACGCCGTGCTAAATGAAGATGAAGTGCGGGTTCAGCATTTCCACGACTGGATAAAATGGTTTTTAGCCAAGCACGTCATGTAATTGGCGATGCATATTTTGGACGCCGGGTTCGTTGCGCCCAATCAGTACTTTACGCTCTATGCCCGCTTTCAGGCCCCGATTGATCTTGTCGACCAGTGAGTAATCTTCGGCGACGGCAACATCATTAATCATCTGGAAATAGTCTTCGTAGTGCTGTCGTTCCTCGGGCGTTGCCGGTTCTTTGGGTAGGAACATACTGTGATACACCACTGACCGGTCTGGTGTGATGGGGTAGACGCGCCAGGTCTGGAAGTGGTCTTCAACAACGAAAATGACGGTGTTGGGAAAAATGAAGTTGACGTAAGAACTGTAGTTTCTAGGTTCCCACTCATTCTCTGGAATACTCTTGAGTTCGTTGATGCTGAGGGCCGGGGATCCCATTGAATGGTTGCGCCCGTACTGTCGGTAGGTTGCGGTATTGCTATAGACCATCGTGGCAATGGACTCTGCATGCAGAAATTCAAAGTGGTAATACTCATGGAAGGTATCCATGTTCAGTTTCCAGCTAAAATCTGTGAACACTTGCTTAGCGCCTAAATAGTAGTGATCCTCAAAGCCAAAGCCTGACAGGCGCTCTTGAATACCTCCCAATACCTCGTCGATGTCAAAAGTTTTGTCTGGGTCAGGCATGACGAAAATCATGCCGTATTTTTCCTGAACGTCCAATGGTCTTAGGCCTAGTGCATCGCGGTCGATGCCATCAAAGCCTTCATTGCCAAACGGCACTCCCACCAGTTGACCTTCCAAGTCATAGGTCCAGCCGTGGTAGGGGCAGGAAAATAGCCGACTTTTTTTAGCCGTTCCATGTGCGCACTCGTTCAATGGAGCCCCGCGGTGTGAACAAATATTTACGAAGGCTTTGAGGCCTCCGTCTTGCTGTCGCACGATGAGAATCGGAATGCCGGTATCGTCAAAGGCGAAATAATCGCCCGTAGCAGGCACCACACAGCTGGGTCCAACAAACTGAGGATAGTGTCGAAACAACTCGATTTTTTCACGTTCAAACTGTTGCGGGTCGGTGTACTCGTTGACGTCGATTTCCATAACGCTATCGGCCAGCGTTGTGGTTTTATCGGCCACTAAACCCATCAGGACTTTAATTTCATCAACCAGTTGCTGGCGTTGCATTGAAAATCTCCCGAGCACTTTTGCAGTGTTGTTACAGTCCCAGCACCATTTTGGCGATGATATTGCGCTGAATCTCCTGGGAGCCGCCAAAGATGGATGCAGCGCGATTGTTGAGATACCGCGGCACTATCGAACTAACGTAGTCTGCCCTCACTGGATTACCGCCTGCGATCGGATTCATGATGAAGCTGTTGTAGCCGAGGACATCGACTGATAATTCGTTAATCTCCTGCTCCAGCCGGGTGGCTGACAACTTCATAATGGAGGATTCCGGCCCGGGGTTACCACCATCACTGACCGAGGAAAGGATGCGCAATTCAGTGATTTCCAGGGCTTTGAGATCGATTTCTATGCGCGCGAGCTTACGGGCCATGGTTCCTTCGCTGTCAAATGCAGCATTGCAATTTTTTGCATCCTTAATGAGGCCGCACAGATGGTCCAGTTCGTGTCGGATGCGATGTGCGTTGAAGCCACCACCGCGTTCAAACTCCAACAGATATTTTGCGTAGCTCCAGCCCTGATTCTCCTCGCCGATACGGTTCGCCATTGGCACTCGGACGTTGTCGAAGAACACCTGGTTGACTTCATGATCCCCCGCCATCGTAATGATGGGTTCAACGACAACACCGGGTGCTGCCATGTCGATAAGGAGGAAGCTAATTCCAGCCTGAGGCTTGCCGCTATTATCTGTGCGCACCAGGCAGAAAATGTGGTCGGCGAGGTGGGCGTGGGTGGTCCAGATTTTTGAGCCATTAACAATGTAGTGATCGCCGTCGGATTCAGCTTTGAGTTTTAGACTGGCAAGATCGGAGCCAGAACCGGGCTCTGAGTAGCCCTGACACCAGTAATGTTCACCGCTCAGGATTTTCGGCAGGTATTCGGCTTTCTGCTCGTCTGTTCCGAACGCCATGATGACCGGTGCCAGCATCAGAAGTCCCAGAGGAATGAGCATGGGTGCCCCGGCGTGGTAGCATTCTTTACTGAAAATATATTTCTGGGTAGGCGTCCAGTCACTGCCCCCGTGTTCCACCGGCCACTGCGGGACGGCCCAGCCCTTTTTCACCAGAATATCTTGCCACTGAAGGGCGATATCTTTCTCGACAAATACACTGCCATTATTCGCAGTGCCTTCGATAATATGCTTTGGCAGTTTCTCCGCCAGAAACTGGCGAACCTCACCTTGGAATTGCAGTTCTTCGTCGCTAAAGTTTAGGTTCATGGTTTTAATCCGGTAAGACTACTGTATGGGGTCCATCGCCCACAGGATGCCACGGCGCAACAACTCATAGAATTCCTGCGTTTTCCAGGCGCCTTCTTCAGGCACTGGGTACTCCTCAATATAGGGTTGCATGTCGTATTTCCCGCGACAGTGTCCTAACGTTAGATACAGAACCTGGCCGGTTCCGTAGGGGTGGATATACAAAACAGGCTGCACATCAGTGTCTTTCATCCAGTCGTCCCGAATAAAATTCTCTACGGGATCTGACCAGTGCGTATGCAGCAATGTCTGGTGCTCACCGTGAAATTTGCACAGATAGAGTTCATCGTCCACTTTGAAACTGGGAATGCCTTGCACCAACGGATGATCTGGTTCCGTGACGTGGACCTCGTACTCATGAATGGGGGGGTGCGACATGAATTGGCTACCCAGTAATTCCATGAAGGACATATTGTCTTCTGGACAGTCCACGCGAGGCGTACCGTCAGCAGCAGG
>Ga0209710_1002176_pt1 | contig 14024 bp, 18 predicted proteins | sample ArcticOcean_MG_C_5_FD_187436 | JGI IMG/M metagenome (GOLD analysis project Ga0209710, IMG submission 187436) | Marine microbial communities from western Arctic Ocean - ArcticOcean_MG_CB4_138 (SPAdes) (version 2) | ecosystem: Environmental > Aquatic > Marine > Oceanic | place: Arctic Ocean...
TGATGTGGAATGAACTGTTCGCAATAAGAGTGCACATCGGACCATACTGTAACAGTCCTCTTACTTTTCAAACCAAGCGCGACTTATTTTCAGAATCCCCCGCTAGCCACGACATTCGCATGAAATGAGCAAATGCATTGTGAGACTACATGTCGAGTCGATACACAAAATCCGCAGCCACTTGCAGAGAACTCGGACTTGACAAGCGGACCCTGCGTAAGTGGGGCGATGAGGGCGGAATCTCCTTCATCGAGGTCTTGGGCCAACGGCACTACGACATCGCCTCAATCACCGTCCACGCCAACAGCGCCATCGCAAACCCAACCCCGGTCGACTCACTCCGAGGCGTCGACGTCGTCTATGGGCGCGTCTCAACACGCAAGCAGCGACCCAATCTCGACCGCCAGCTCGAGCGACTCACAAACAAGTACCCCGACTGCACCGTCCTCAGCGACTGCGCAAGCGGCCTCAATTTCCAACGCAAGGGCCTCAAGAAGATTCTACAACTCGCGTTTGCGCGGCGTCTACGCACAGTGCACATTGCCTACAAAGACCGCCTCTGCCGTTTCGGGTACGAGCTTATCGAGTTCGTACTTAAAGAGCACGGAGCAAATATCGTCGTGGACGAACACGACGAGGACGCCGCCACTCCAGAGCGCGAACTCGCCGACGACGTCCTCTCTATCATCACCGTTTTCGGCGCTCGCCTCCACGGGAAACGCAGCGGCGGCAACCGAACCGCCAGGAAGCAAGAAGAAGGCCAAGTCGGCGACCAATCCAGCGACGCCGACGCCGATCGAGCCATTGGACACGGATGCGAAGCGCAAGAAGAAGCCGATCCCGTTCACGCGGAAGGCGCCGCTGGAAGGCTACTTACGCACGTACAAGATCAAGATGCTTCCGACTCCTGAGCAGGTGGTCGAGCTCAAACGCACCTTCTCGGCGGCGCGTTTCGCCTACAACTGGTCGTTGGGAGAGGTGAAGAAGGGGAACGTCAAGCCGACGAGCACTGCCCCCCGTGACCACTTCCGAAAGAATGCTCCAATGCCCGCGTGGGCGACGGGTGAGCATGCCGTCGCGAGCCGAATACTCGCGGGGGCGTGCAAGCAGGTCTCCGACGCGTACGCCTCCAACTTTGCGAAGAAGAAGAAGAATTCGACCCACACATTCGACATCAAATACAGATCCATCCGACGCACTGCGAGCGAGGTTGTCAAGATCGATAAGGACACCGCGGCCGCAAAGCAGTCACCTCTCAACAGGTTTGAGGCCGTTCAACGCCCATACGAACGGAGCCGCCGCTCCATCTACAGACATAACCGCTCCGAATGCCTCGCCTTCTTGGGCAACAACCTCAAATCGGTCGGTGGCATAGTGCTGCAAGACAAGCCACACGTGATCGAGAAGCTACTGGCGGAGGGGAAACGACTCAAAGAGGACGCCAAGATCATCTTTGACAAGCGCACGCAGCACTTTTACTTCATGTGGACGTTTGAACAGCCGAAGCTCCCCGACCCCGATCCAACGTTTCAGACGAAGCGCATTGCCGCCAACGATCCTGGCGTCCGCGGGTTTCAGACATGGTACTCTCCGACCTCGGGGGAGTACGGCGAGCTCCTGGAGGGCTTCCAAGAGCAGATCGAAGTGCGCTTGCAGAAACTCGACCGGTTAACCTCACGCGTCGCACGCCGCTACGAGCGCAAAGCTGCGAAAAAGAACGGGAAGGTCTGCAATGTGCTTAAACCACCCCCCGATGGATGCAATCGCACTCGTCGCCAACGCTACAGAACCACTCGGGCGCTGGCACAAAAACTGAGTCGCGATCGGCAGCGCCACGTCGGTTGGGTGCAGTCGGCGCACTACTTTGCGGCGAATTCTCAGCTGCGTAACCACGACTTAATCATCCAACCGTGGCTTCACTGTGCGGCGCTGGTGCCGAAATCGTCTCGCGTGTTAGGATGCAAAACGGTGCGCACCATGCTCACGATGTCGCATTTCAAGTATCGCGAACGGTTGCAGTGTGCGGCGACGCGCTACGCCGGTCGGCACGTGCTCATCACCGAGGAACCGGGGACGTCAAAGACGTGCACAAACTGCGGGCATTGGAAGGCGGATCTCGGTGCTGCCAAGACCTACAAGTGCAACAATTGCTCGATTGAGGTGGACCGCGACGTCGCGGGAGCGCGCAACAACTTCTTCGCGGCGTACGGTGACGCAGTCCGTATCGGCTGGGACGGCTGTAGCGGTTAGAACTGTACTTGTGGGGGTTTGGCTGACCTCCCGTCCCTCGGGACGAACGTGACTGCAATGTACTGCTTTGTCAGTCTTTGTATGTTTGCGCATAGCTGGATGATCCTAACGCTCGATTGTATTCACGATTCAATTCGTCATTTTAATGGGTACATTGTGGTACATGTTACGTCACACTCCGATGAGAGACATTATTGTACGACCCGCCTTCCGGCCGCTGCTCATGTACATGGGTCTTACGTGTTGTGTACATACATCTAGATGCAAGAGTCCCAGCCTAGTAGAGACCGACGATCTCGTCAAAAAAGAAGAGGATGGCGCGGATGGCGCGGATGGCGCGGATGACGCGGAGCTGTAAGCTTACACGGATTGACGATTTAAATCAAACATTGGCATGGCGAGGCCAATGAGAGAGGGTGGGCTGCTTCGTGCCCGTGCGTTAGTAAGGAGTGTATTATCAAAGAGTTTCAGAGTAGTACGCGGCGAATCGATCAGAGCCTTGGAAAATTGACGCGCGATATACTTGACGGAGTGTGGTTCAAAATTGAAGAGATTCCCGAATTCCATGAAGAATTGGTCGGTTTCCTCATTTTTTTCGCGTTGTAAGTATACCACCTTCAAGAAGACGTCCCATGACGTGGTAATGGATAAAGTCAAATAGTGGAGGTCTTTTGGTGACGGTGTCCGTGGACTCACTGTGGTCTGTTTGTAGTATTCACTGTTGGTAGTGGGACGAACCATTTTCACTTCTTTCATCACCTCTCTGACGACGTTCTCGTATTTGGATGCCTCGTCGCTTTGAATGAGTTCGAAAGCGAGTCGAAGAGTCTCACGTACGAGTGCATCTCGTTCGGACGAATCAGCATTGTCACCCTTGTAGGTGATTATATTCACGATCCTTTCGATGTTCTCGACTTTTTTGAGGATCTCCGAGCACGCTTTTGGCGCATCGATCAATTCTATGAGGCGTCGTCGGTGGCCTAGCCCTGTGCGATCAAACTCAAATTTGCGCAAGTCACATGACATTGCCAGAAGACCAGGTGTCAGGTCTTCGACGAGGCGTCGACATTCGTTCATCATCGACGCATGCAAGACGGCAAGCAGTAAAAGACTCTGCTTTATCGGCCCTTCTGGGTCGATAGTTAGCATTGACTCTAGCGTCGAGTTGAAGATGAATTCGACGAGACGTGGTGTCTGCAACTCAATGTATGAATACTCGTACACACCTTCTTGATTTCGCTCCCCTATCGCATGGCATGCTGGCAATATATTTCGTTTCCATGATGCGAAGATCTCATCGGTTGGCACAGACTCGGTACCGGTAATGTATGCAGTGACAAAGGTCAAAGTGGTCATGGCAACAAGGCTTTGATGACATGGTTCCTTTAGAAATGCGTGCATAGACGCATCAAAGAGGAATTTGATCCACTTCTTGCCAGTCTCATACAAGGGTTTGTTGAGCATGTGATGAACAAAACGTGTGTAACGCAATTTGTCATCAATAATCGCTACTTTCGAAACGGGTTTTCGGCGATCTTGCTTAAACTCGTCGAAGATGCGACTCGTCGTGTCATTCAGAAAGACTCTGATATGATTCAACTGATCTTCTTCAGTAATGTCACGCGCTTCGCTTTGACCTTGGTCGACCATCTCAAAGTGTCTGGTGGAGAATGCCATTGCCTTTGCGGTGTGACTATCCATCGCTTCTTTAAGATCGTTTCGATATGCAGTGCGCGCAGTTTTCGAGTTGCGACCCTCGTGCCACTGCCCATCTGTTTGTGCACTGCACTTTGAAGACGCCAAAGAGTCTGGATTAGAGGCGAACGACATCAAGCTTACCGAATCGAACTCACGTGTGCCAACTCTCTTCATAGACGAATGGGTAAGGGATTCGATGAGTATTAGACCGTTATCGGTTGGCCGGTTATCGCGATTGGCGCCACAGTCTGCCATACCCGCTTGAGACCACAGTTCAAATAGCGGAGACTTGTTTCGAGACACAGACCATAGCGTCACCAAACAGCCCTGAGGATCTGTACACCCATCTCACCCATCAACAACAAAATCAGCATACATCGCAGGCGCTAAGGACATGAGTCGTTGTGATCTGCAGACCTTTAGAGTAAATCCATGGTAAAGACTGAAACCACAGGTCTTACAATCGATGAAAAACGCCAGCGCTTCGAAAAGGTAATCAGCCGATGTCGTGATATACGTGCTCAGAAAGCGGTAAACCTTGCGTTTGAAAAACTAGACCCGATGCGATGGACGTTCCGCATACCCTTATCCTCGTACAAAACCGTGCGATGGGTACCAGACATCGTCAATGTCGTCTCACTGTCTGACCTTATCCCTGTCAACAAGGACACGCTACTACCCCTCGATCTTTTTTGGATCGCAAAATGTTGTGACGGCACTTACTACGCTCCTCACAAATTCGCCGCTGTGCAGGCCGGTATATTGAACCCCAAATCTCGAATTCTCATATTTCACACGGGTCGAATCGTGCAGACGGGTACTACTTCTGTCATTGCAGCGCGCGTCGCCATTATGCTTACACTCAAAATGCTCGCTGAGCGTGCGGGGTTGCATCTGCGCGCAACAAATTTCAAGGTCATCAATATCGTCGGTGCCGTCGCTTTAAACACGTTGTTCAACTGCGAAAAATTCGCTCATTCGCACTCAGACGAGTGTGCGTGGGACCCAGTCTCGTTTGTTGGTCTCACGTACAAACCGAACAAGGAAAGATGGGATCTCCCCATCATCGTCGAAATATATAGCACGGGGCGCGCAAATATCCCTGGGGCTAAAAGCGAACATCAACTATACCGGTCGTTTGCAAAGCTACTACCCGAGCTGATCAAATACAGCTCCACCTCCGCCAACGAAAGTACCACGATATATACCTCAGATAATAAAGCCGATGAGGTTGATCTGGAGTTAGGTGACGAGACGATGCAACACATTTTACACACCGGTGAGATCGGCAGGGTGTCCATGCGATTCTAAGCACGCTAGTTCTAAGCACGCTGGCTGTATAAAAATCTGATAATATAGCACATGCCAAACATGGCATTTCCTCTCTCCGTCAAACGAGCAACGTCAGCATGGCACCAGTTGATCGGTCCACCAAAACATCAACTTTACCCATCTTGCACAAAACACAGCTCATCGACACGGCACCAGCCATCAAACCAGCCATCCGAACCTACACCCTCTCTTATCCACCGTAACATCACTTATACCTTGAATACCATTCTCGAAGACAATGGCGGTATTGATGACACACTAGCGTGTATTTATTACAATTTCTTCAACGACAACGGATATTGGGAGAACATCATGCTACATGCGTTCATCATCTTCAACCGTCTCAACCTAGAACGGCTCAAGCCTTCCGAAAAGTACAAAATGATCATTATGAGCTTTCTTATCACAGCCAAACTTCTTGAAGATGATCATTTTACAAACGGAGCTTGGCTTCCCATTTTCAAAACCGATATCCAATATATCAATCGCCTCGAACTCTTCTTTTTAATAGACACTAGGTTCAATCTCATTGTCACGCAAGCCCAACTCGATGCAATCAGGCACTACACCGAGAGTAGTTCCACTCTAACATAACCACCTTAACCACGTAACATGAGCAGAAGGATCGATCGGATCTCATCTAACCGCCCGTTCACCTCATTTAATGCCTCATGTGCCATGCGGTCGCCAGGGATGCCAACTCGAGACGCGAGCCGTTCGTACTCGATCTTCAAATCACGTTCCCTCGACGTCACAATTTCCCACATGTTTCGTAGTTGCACGTCGATTGTAGTCACACCACTCGACGAACCAGCGCCGGATGATGCTAAACATTTTCGCCGTTTTTCCTCCGTTCGTTCGTGACTCTCTTCGTCGTGATCGCGCATAAGGGCCGAGATGCTCGATTCTTTTTCGGTTGTACGCACCTCCTCCATCAGTGCCACTGCTCGTTTTCGGGCAGCACGTTCGACGCAAGCCACTCGCTCCCGCACCTCCAAAGGACAAATTGCATGCTGCATGATGCATAGTAGAGCTTCTATTTTGAATGTGAATTCGAGAGGACATTCCTCGACTATGGCGGTCGGTTGGCTGTTCACCAGGTTGTCCACCATACGATCGTTTAATGCCTTGTATGTAGAACATTTCATCATCTTTTCTTCGAGTTTGAGATCCAATACAAATGGCCTCGTCTTGTTCTCAAACGCCTTGAGCCGTTCCTCTCGTATGATCAACGGCAACCGTGTCACTTCATCGTCGATGACTCCGTCACCATCTTCGTCTATCTCTATGGGCTGTAATGGTTTGAATGTGCCCACCCTCGTCTTCTTGTAACGCCCAGCCTTTACCTTTGTACGCCCACCCTGGCCACATGAGTACATAAACATGTCCGTTTCCATGAAGAAGGTATGTGATTGCTCTTCGATTCGATCTTCCTCGGGTTGGTGATTTATAAAGGATCGATACTTCATCTCGATGTCCACATCCAAGACCGGTGCAAACTGACCATTTGCCATTTTAAGCACCGACTTGCACTGTTTGCTGCGAATTTGTAAAAACGCGCGCCATAAGCCCCTGGGGACGGTCAATCTATCACCGTCTCTGTCCACCTTATCCGATTCCATGCATATGTCGATGCAATTGATGCTGCCAATATTTACAGAAATAGAAGGAAGGTCGTGCGTAAACCCCCAGAGTGTCTTATTCACATTGGCGAGCTGTTTTGCACGCGACAAGGTAAAATAGGATGAATTACTGTCCTCATGTAGATCAATGTAACGGTGGAAAATAGTGCGTTGCAAATCTTCCTGGAGATCTTCAAACCGGTTGCAAGAGTTTTCGATCGATGGGTTGACATTCAATGTGCGCAGCTCGGCCGCTGTCATCTTTCTCAAATCCCACCGCCTTGAAAGTTGCTTCCTTGCCACCCGCGAAACGATCTGCTTTGTGGATGACACATCGAAGGCAGTTGACACGTCACCATACGCATATTCGTCCTCCGAATCCATAGACGCGCACGATAAATACGATTGTCTACGTGTGTCTACGTGTGTCTACGTGTGTCTGGCGTACAAATCTACCCAATGCTAGCGCGCGAACACGCTAAAGTCGAGAATCGTCGCAGATCACCGGCCGCATGGAAACACCCGAGCCCATGGAACGCGATGTGCTAACGCAGGACAGTGGTGTGATGAAACTAGTAAAGGGCACATGTTTCGCCACATTCTGTTTTGCATTCGTATATCTGATCATTATGGGGGTGACTGAAATGACTGAGCATATGTCCGTCGAGGAACCTGCCTCAGGTGAACAATTAGCGACCCGATGATATTTAAATCATCGTATGTAGAAAAAATCGATTATGTCGCCAATCGAAATGTTCACTTTACTGTATTGTTGACGCTATCCTGAGTACTTTGGTCGTATCTAGTTTTGCAAACCTCGACGTGGTTCGTTCGTAGACATTTTTAAGCAAGATTATGACCAACTCCAGCCAATTTATAGTTGTTCGTACCGAGATGATGAAATGTCGACGGGCATTCGATAAGAATGCCGACTCGAACGGAGAACGCGAGTATACCTTCCTTAAATGCCCACATTGTGGCACAGAAGAGTTGTCAATACCATCATCGACGCTCGGAAAGAACAAGTATCTTCTCGTGAACGAGCATCTCCACGCCTGTCCAAAATTTCAAGGACCAAGGCCTGCCAAACGAGCCAAGGTAAACAGTGGAACGGCTCCAACAAATCCGCCTGCTGGAGAACCACATTTTGTCGAGATGAAGGTACTGAACAACTCCAATGCAAGCCCTGAAACGCCCATCGGAACACATCAAGGCAAAGATCCTGATCGCTGTATCCTTGAAAAGGAAGTGGATGAGATTCGCAACCGTCTGAACAAAACCGAAGAGAAACTCGAGACGACACTTGGAGTTGTAACACAACACCAAGTGTGGTGGGGAGCCGCTGCCGCCGCTCTTGGGTACTCACAACCCACAGCTCCGCCCCTGCTCTTGGAAAGAATCAAACGACTGAGGTCCGAACAGCAACGAGACCCAAACGCGGCACTCCTCGCCTACAAACAAAACATGTCACTACTTCTCGACAACAACATCAAGACCATCGAACAAAGAGACAAGACCATCGAACAAAAAGACAAGACCATCGATGAACAAGGGCAGCTGATGGTACAATTAATCGCACAGAAAGATAAGGTCATCAGCGACGAGCAGCGTCTAGCAGCTGAAAAAGACCGACAAATAGAACAATTCCGACAACAACTCGAAGCCAAAGAATTCGAACTGAAAGAAGCTGTGTCGACCATGGAAGCCAATGAGAAGACGCTACAAGCCGCAATCACAGCACAAACGTCGGCACATAATCGATACGAACGCGTGAAGAAAGAAAAGGAAGTTCTGAGCGCAAAATTCAAAGCGGAGGTCAAAGCCAAAGAAGAACGCGAGAAATCAAGTGGGAAATACAGCACAACCCTTTACAATGAGCTACAGGCCGCACATAGACGACAATCACTTGGGGGGTTTGCTTCTGGTAAATGAAGACTTTCGGATTGTCCACGGTACGACGGGTAACACCCTGCAAACGAACACCACGTAGTATGTAAATTTCATGTGATATGGGGACGTTTACGACCGCTTCAGACAAATGTCTGGACACTCCACAAACGCCTCGAATCGCCCATTTTGCAAACTGCTCATTTTCCAGTCACGTTCCCCGACAAAACGACCGATTCTCAAAAATGACAAAATGTGCTCGCTTTTGTGCATTTTCTCCAAATCTGAATCCACGGAAAACCGCGTTAGAGCCTCCGAAATCGGAATTGTTTCCGATTTCGATCAAAACCCATATAAGGAAGGTGAAACGGTCGTAACCGCTTGCCCACAGTCGTGCCCACAGTGCCGTGCTAGCAAGACACCGGATTAGGAAGGTGCCCACAGTCGTGCCCACAGTGCCGTGCTAGCAAGACGCCGGATTAGGAAGGTGCCCACAGTCGTGCCCACAGTGTCTTGTTAGCAAGGTGGTCATGGGGACGGTGGGGGCGTCACAAAAAAAACGCTCTTCTCCCTCGTCGACGGCTCAACATTTGTGATGAAAAGCGTAGTATCTACGGGTTTTGGTGTGATAGATTTTCGAATATCTCTTTAGTGCTCGACTTTCTTGTAAGTCGAACTTTTATACCACGATTGGATCGTCTGTGTAGTATCTACATCAATGCAACATCAGTGACAAAAGTGGTATCAGTGGCATCAGTGGCATCAGTGGCATCAGTGGCATCAGTGACATCAGTGGCATCAGTGGCATCAGTGGCATCAGTGACATCAGTGGCATCAGTAGCATCAGCGTTTTTTGGTTTCGCGTCGCTGGCGCTGACGCACTTGCCACCGAATCTCACCACGATTGGAGTTGGTGCGTTTGAGGGATGTGAACAGTTGCGTGGTGGGGCCTTTGAAGCGGCTGTCCTTGCGATGAACAATTTGGGACTTTTTTGAGTTTTAAACTCCATGTACAATTTGCGCATACTTCTTACCGTATAAGATGAGCTTGGTATAAGAAGACTTTAGTATAAGAAGGCACGGTGAAACGACATCAGAGAGAACCAAGCGTAAAATATTGCTTCAAGCGTAAAATATTACCTCAAGTCCCATGCTGCCGTCGCTAACGGCGCTGCACGTTGACACACCCAAGACATCACGATCGACCATCGATCCGAAGCGTATCCGATCCGAAGCGTCCACGAAAGACGCCACGTCGCCCGACGACATGCTCGAGAGCCTCCAACCCGAGCTGCGCGAATTCGTGCTGCTCGCCCTTGCCGTAAAGGATTGCAAGGGCTTGAACGGGATCTGCCAAGTGAATCACCAATTTGACGACATCTGCAACGATCCCGTCTTTTGGCAGAGCGCCCTCCGCGCCAAGGGGTGGATGCCCGACTGGTCGGAGCCGTCGTCGCCCGGAGGGATGACGCCCAGGGCCTACTTTGAGATGGCGTGCACGCTGAACGAACCGCATCAGGCCGCGCTCGTCGCGTTGAGGCGCGATACCACCACGATTGAAGACAGTACGTTTTTTGGTTGCAATTCGCTGGCGCTGACGCACTTGCCACCGAATCTCACCACGATTGAAGAGAATGCGTTTCGGGGTTGCACGTCGCTGGCGCTGACGCACTTACCGCCGCATCTCACCGCGATTGAAGCATGTGCGTTTTGGGGATGCACGTCGCTGGCGATGACGCACTTGCCGCCCAATCTCACCACGATTGAATATGCTGCGTTTTGGGGATGCACGTCGCTGGCGATGACGCACTTGCCGCCGAATCTCACCACGTTTGGAAGGGCTGCGTTTCGGGATTGCACGTCGCTGGCACTGACGCACTTGCCGCCCAATCTCACCACGATTGAACCATATGCGTTTGCAGGTTGCACGGCGCTGGCGATGACGCACTTGCCACCGAATCTCACCACGATTGAATGGGGTGCGTTTGAGGGGTGCACGGCGCTGGCGCTGACGCACTTGCCACCGCATCTCACCACGATTAAAACATATGCGTTTGAGGGATGCACGTTGCTGGCGCTGACGCACTTGCCGCCGAATCTCACCACGATTGGAAGGGGTGCGTTTATGGGATGTGGACAGTTGCGTGATGGGGCCTTTGAAGCGGCTGTCCTTGCGATCAACAATTATGCATTCATTGGGTACTTTTGAATGGTTCCGATAGCTCAAAACGAATGTACATGTTCAAAAGCATGGATGTGCTGATAAAAAAAAAGCATATATGAGTCATGTTAGCGATGAAACGGTGTCACAGTTTTAGGTCCCATTCACTTACTACGGTTCGTGCGAATGTGCACGCATGCGCAGCGGCTGTCCATGCAATAAACAAGCGTGCATTTCCGTGTATACTCCATGTAAAAATTGCGCATACTTGCGTGCGAGGGACATTCCAACCTTTTGTTTGGCCACTCCACAAACGCCTCGAATCGCCCATTTTGCAAACTGCTCATTTTCACCTCGGTTTCCTCGACAAAACGATCGATTCTGAAAAATGGCAAAATGTGCTCGCTTTTGTGCATTTTCTCCAAATCTGAATCCACGGAAAACCGCGTTAGGGCCTCCGAAATCGGAATTGTTTCCGATTTCGCCCAAACCCCATATAAGGAAGGTGAAACGGTCGTAACCACTTGCCCACAGTCGTGCCCACAGTGCCTTGTCAGCAAGACGCCGGATTAGGAAGGTGCCCACAGTCGTGCCCACAGTGCCGTGCTAGCAAGACGCCGGATTAGGAAGGTGCCCACAGTCGTGCCCACAGTGCCTTGCTAGCAAGGCGGCTCACAACAGACGCTAAAGGGGAAATCACTGCCAACCAAGTAGAGATATCTCTGCCACATGCTGCACGTACCGGCGTCCATGCACCGCACAACATCTACCAAACTCAAAAAGGAAGACTTCCGATGGTTACAATCGTATCCACTCTATACTCGATGGTCGACTGATGGACTGTTTGATGTATATCAACTGTTTTATTACAACATGATATACGATTTCAGACCGGGTGTCCGCCTCGAATGGACACGTGAAGCGAGCCCGATTATTCCAGTGTTGGACCGATGGCGAGTTTACCACATGAAGAAAAAGGACAAGGTCAGATTCGTTGTCGTCGACGGATTCTATCTGTATCAGGACACCGTACAATGGAAACGATTCTATCTCACAAGACTAGTCACGAACCACTATCTAGCATTGAATTTATCTATGCACTGGTTTGAGGGGATTCTCTTTAATCATAATGGATTTACGAGTGACTTTTACTCTGCGCAGCATTTTGTTTTAGGAAGGCGTGACCCCTGCGCGTAAGGACTTCGACCCTTAATCTTTTGGCGCGGCAAGCCCGTAGCCTTTGTATGGCGAGTTTTTTCACGCCCTGTAAGGGCCACGATAAACTTTACACGGTCTAGCGCTCTCACACGGTCCGCATACGCTTCGAACCCGAATTGAGGCGGGTTCGAAGCGTCGCCTCGCCTACACAATAAGGGCCCCCTACCACGCTCTAGTTGAATCAGCCATGCGGCCCTTTCAAACCACCCCATCCCCGCCCCACCCACATAATCGAGCCGTCGCCATCACGATTGCGGGCATTATATGCGCTTGGGTTGCCACCCACTCCAATAATCGCTGTGAGCACTGCTCGGGCTGCGTGAATGGGCAGTACCATATCCAGGGACCAAGTGGCATGCGGCGATAGCCTCTTTGCAGGGTTTGCAGCTTGCATCGCAGGTGCTCCCATGGTATCATTGAGGCTAAGCTGCACTACATAGTGATAGATTGCGTGGTCAAGGCCAAACAAGCGCGCATAATAGCCAGGCCAGACACCGTGACCATCATCCCTCCACCTATACCCACGCACTTCGATTGCGCTCGAACCACGATGCATGCAAAGGGCATTGATGAGGTCGCCTCCATGCGCGCCCAAAAGAACGTCGAAGCCGCGTACACGCTCAGCATCCTTTGCAAAACCTTTTCCAAGAGCTGACGCCTCCGCGGAGATGAGCATGCCAAGTTTATCACCATCAAGCTCGTGTGCAATCTGGCGCGCGTTGAGGATATTGCGCTGATTCGACATACCACGCCGTTCAACAACGAGCACACGGAGCTTTGGGGTATCTCCAACGGTGCGTTGAGGGAAGAGCAAGGCTGGTTTGCGCCAAATTTCTTTCATCAATCTCGCACGACGACGTAAGCCACGGGTTTGCTCGACGATGGCTTGCATGGTGGACCATGGACGGCGGCCCGGACCGCGATGTCCTGCACCATAACCATCGTCGAAAACGAAGGAGTCCAGATGGCACACCGCTAGTCGACGAAAGCACAGAGTTTTCTTCTGTTGTTCAAGCCGCTGCAACGTCGTAAGAGGCCTCGCAGGGGCGAATGGCTCATACCAAAAGTCGTACCAGGATGAGGCAGGTAGAAGCTGCGTATCGCGCGGTAACCAACCTGCTTCAGCCATTTCATAAAGTGACAGGGCATTGTTGGTGAACGACTCAGCAAAAGACTGCGGATAAGTTGGGAACCACGTTAGTCCAAATGGCAACCATGGTGCGCTCCATATAGCGTCACGCGATGCCTTTGTGTTGATATTGATCCAATGTGCCACCGTGTCTCCTTCGTCGCTGTCTCCGACGCAGCGTGCATCGGGCCCCTCCCCGTCAATAGTTGAATTGTAGCTGCAGTACCGTTCAGGCTCATTGTCAATAGCACTGAATGTGCCACGCTCCATAACAGTGTCGTGTTGTTGCCCCCAAACGTAGTTGCGCCATAGCCTACTGAACTTCTTGCTCAGTGCGTTTGCTTCAGTGACGCGGTCGGGGCCTAACACGACACGCTCGCCAATGATGCATGCATCGAGCACACCTACGCACATTGTTGACAGGCTAACATTGTGCATCAAGTGCAAAGCATGGCGACTGGCGCGACAGCTGGCGGAGTCACACCACTGATCTGCTGCAAAAAAAGCATCCGTTGGGTCCAAAGGCTGTGGCGACCAGGGCGGCGATGGTGGTTGGCGCAATGGGCAATTTTGTGGGCACGGCATCGACACTGTCTATGTCGAACGCAGCCGGTGGAATACGTATCACCGAATAGTCGTAAACTATACAAAGCGAACTACGCTTATCCCTCCGTAAAACAAGAATCATAACAAATCATAGGTAGATATGGTTTAGCGTGTAAATCAT
>Ga0209710_1002188_pt1 | contig 13990 bp, 17 predicted proteins | sample ArcticOcean_MG_C_5_FD_187436 | JGI IMG/M metagenome (GOLD analysis project Ga0209710, IMG submission 187436) | Marine microbial communities from western Arctic Ocean - ArcticOcean_MG_CB4_138 (SPAdes) (version 2) | ecosystem: Environmental > Aquatic > Marine > Oceanic | place: Arctic Ocean...
GAAGTCTAGCTGCAGCAAGCACGTCTGCAGGAGACGCGGCTTTAGGGGGTGGTGGTGGTTCAGGGATATTCGGGGTCTTGGGCATGCACATTTATGAACCTCCTAACATGGTTCTTTTAGTTCCCGCATTACCTGGCAAACCAAGTGGACCTAGCAAGGTTCGATTGCGGTTACGACGCGAGATATCGCCGATCAAGTCGTCGACTTGACCTCTTGAGTCTTGTTTATACTTATTAGGGCCGGACTTGGAAGGTGTCGTGGTGGGCGTCGTCGTACCCCCATCATTTTCAGTTTCACCGCCTTCGCCAATCTCACTTTCACCGCCGCCAATGTCGCTATCGTCGCCATAATCGGGATCTTGTATCTCATCGGATAGGTTTGAAGCACCAGGTCCTGTATCAGGATCGGTGCTGCCATATTGTGCATCAGGATTGCTTGCACCACCGCCGGGATCGCTATTACCGCTGTCCATACCGCCAGATGCGCTTGGCCCATCTGACATGCCATCGCCACCGATACCACCGCTGCTGCCACTCGCTGCGTCTGCGTTACCTGCTTCGCCTCCTGGGCCTGGGCCTGAAGGGCCTGATTGGTCGCCTGCACCAGGGCCGTTGTCGCCGCCTCCGCCGCCTCCGCCGCCGCCGTTGCCGCCTCCGCCTGCTCCACCATTACCTTTCATCGCATAGTTCGTGGTATCGACTGCAGTGTCTGTGGTAGGGGCGGGGGTGGTTGATAAGGTTCCGTCAGGGTTCGCAACAACACACATAATAGTCATATCTCATTGAATTATTCGGTAGCATACCTTGCGCCCACTTCGGTTCAGCATTGGTCGCTAATTGCCCCAAGGGTCGTAATCGCTCACCGCAAATACGGGCTTAGTTTCAACTATGTCGGGTCGTACCGGGTAGGCAAAGCTGAGACAGAGGGAGTCCCAAAGATTGGGTGATCTGCCGATAATTGATTTGACAGAATCCTTGGGTGCAAACTTATACTTGCCATCCATTGTTGGCATCATCTCGATGCAGAGCATCTCCTCTGCTAATTCATCCAGGTCAGGTATCGCCCCGCCCTCTGATAGCCACTCTTTAGCCAAAACGAACATCTCTGCGCGTTTGTTAACGCAGTCAGTTCTCCCCGCTTTTGCGGAGAACCAAACCATGCGCCAGAGACTGCCCATTGTCTTACCTGCACTGTAGATGCCTTGCCCATAACCCGCGTCAATAAACACTTGCGACGCTCGATACTTATTCTCGTAGTTGACTAGCTTCTGGGCAATTAACACGTCGTTGTCGTTGTAAGGTATGCGTTCAAGCACGGTAAAATGCAGCCCTTGACGCATCGAGATGACCAGCTCGTCGTCTCCTGTCCACGCGGGATCGCAAGTCAAGATGACGGGTGCAAATTTGTATTCTTCTTTGCGCAAATGCTTTGCCCGCGCATTGTCAACAACGTCTTGGCTAATGAACTGCATCGATGATTGCACCGGGAATTCGCCCCGGACTCGGACTTTGAAGAAGTCTGAATCAACCCCGTATTGTTCTGCCCATTGGTCAAACATTGCTTTGTTTGTCCCTTCGACGTCCCGGCTGTCAACTTTGAGACGTATCTTCCAGAACTTGGAAAACTTACGCCAGCATTCGCGGAAACGACCCGTTGCTCTCGTTGGATTACCGAAAACTATCCAAATGATCTCAGTCTCAGTATCTGTCAAGGCGCCCTCGGTCACCTCCCAGATGACGTCATCGATGGCGGATGCCTCGTCCATTACGATGATGATGCGCTTGCCCTGGTTGTGCGTACCTGCAAATGACTCGGGCTTTGAGATTGACCAGGGGATAAAATCTGCACGCCAGGATTTGTCGTGATCCGTCTCGTTGCTGTAGATCGACATCGATGACTCGTTAAACCAATGCGATGTCATCGACATGTTGTGCCATTTCATCACCTCGGGCGCTGTCTTAGTTCGGAGCTGCCCTTCAGTGTTTGACGTTAAAACGACGCGACAATCTGCGCAGGTCGACATGCCCCAGTCGACAACCATGCCGATTAAAGCGGACTTGCCTACGCCGTGACCGCTCGATACCGCAATGCCCAGTGGGTCGAAACGAGTGGCCGGGTTAGACAAATGAGTCTCCATGCCTTTGAGCACATCAGTCTGCCAAGCTCTGGGTCCTTGGTGTCGTTCAAGCTGTGTGCCTTGTTCGGTCCAGGGGAAAGCCCACAGGCTGTAATGCAAGGGCTTGTGCCTGTACTTTGCGCACTGTTCTTCAAGTTGGTGCTCGATATCGGATTCGCTAAGCACTGTCAAACTCCTCGTTCATTGATGTCTTTGAGCCTGGCCATCGTGCCGTAGCTTGTTTGTAAATATTGATACTCGTCGTCCTGGTGTGGTCCTGGGCAATTGCAATCAGCGTAATGCACATCGCAATGAGGGCAGATAGGCTCGTCGCAGCAGCTGCACAACTCGCAGTCACTTGCAAAGACAACTTTTATCCAAGGTTGCGAACTCATTCTTCAAGCGCCAGGCGGAACTCGAGTCCCGCGTTCTCGATGTCAAGCTTGGTCACTTCTTTGTCAAGCTTGGTCACTTCTTTGCGCAGTTGATGGATTTCATCGGCAGCTTGCTGGCACAGCATGTAGTTGGTTCCATGCGATTGGCGCAGCTTTTGCAGTATGACCGCACGTCTTTTAGTTTTAGGCAGTGCCATCTTTAATCACCTCGGGTTGGTAGGTTCCATCGCTTGTTTTCTCCAGATCAATGACCCGGCGACTCGCGTCAGCCAGGCGCTGCGATCGGCCTTCAAGATGTGTCACCTCGGCCCGCTCAATCCAAGATTGCACATCGACATGCTTACCCGTCATCTCGATGACTTTGGACCGATCAACAAACTTAATCTTGACGACCTCGCCCGTCTTTGTGCCCTCTTTATCAAATTGTTCTTTCGTTTCCATTCCCGATATCATTTGCCGCCAGATCAATGGCCACTCGGCCACTGGCTTGTATGATCCTTCGTCGCTAAGCAGATCGGCGTAGTCTGCCAGGCGCATCTCATCCAGTTGCACCAGCACATCGCTGGCTTTGACGCCAACCTTTGTGGATCGCTTTTCTAGCGCAGCTGCGATAGCTGCAGCAATATGAGGTTTATGGAGGTTTTCGGAACCCATTCGATAGGCCGTCTTTTTGCTGTACCCAGCTTTCAAAGCCGCATGCGTGGCGTTCTGATCGATGAGAAACTCAGCGACAAAGACACTCTGCTTGCCACTGAGTCTCAGTTGTTTATTACTCTCCACGATATTTAACTCCCAACCAGGCTAAGGCTTTCAAATGGTCGTGACCTTCCATCGCAAGTATCCTGGCTTTCTGTTGGTGACTGTTGGCATGACCTGCGTCGATTCCTTCGCGTCTCGCTTTGTCCCGAATCGCGACCAGTGATCTATGTGTCATGTATCGCTGCGAGTATCGTGCGCCGAACTCAGCGTAAGTTTGTCGCAAGATCCATGTTTCTTTTCCGGTCCATCTCATTTTCAGATTGAGCTTATGCGCTCGACAAGTAACCGCTCGACGCGATCGTTTAAATCCAATAGCGCGTAAAATAGCCTGGGTAATTAATCGACCTTGAACCGGGTAGTATCGTCGCAACACATCGTCTTCTTTTTTAAGCCAAGATTTCATTTTCATCTTCAAAACTCCAAGGTAATTAAGCCGCTCTCCCCCAAAGGGGCGGTGTACGCCCTTAGGCAGGTACTCCCCCCTTTAGGGGGTAGGCAGTTTGGGCAGTTTTTCTTTAATGAAATCAATGACTTACGAAACTGCCCAAAGAGCAAATTAGGCAGTTTGCTAGGCAGTTTGCTAAGTCGTTGATTAATATGACTATTACGTGTGTTTGTACTGCCTAAACTGCCCAAATAGGCAGTTTTAGGCAATTGGGCAGTTGTAATACTCATGCTTGAAACTTCGCGATGTGAATCGTTGTTGGTGAGGTTTTACCCCGCTGATCGCGCCACAGTTTGAACACGCCAACGCCTGTCTCGACCAGCACTGATTTACTCTCTCCCAGACCGACTGCTGTTCCTACCCGGTCGAAGATTGACTGCCTTGACTTGATCCCCCACATGTCACCGAGCTGTCCGTAAAGCTCGCTCAGTCTGCCATTGAACTCACCACCAACAGCATTAAGGATGTCGAGCCGACGCTTGGCGAGGATCTCGCTGCGCTGAGCCACGTTAACCTCTTCAGCCTCTTGAGCGTGTACCGTGACGTCGTAGGGTTGATGTACCCCCATGTCGTCACCTAATTCACCAGGCTCACCGTTGGGCAAAATTACAGAGCAGAGCTTAAACCAGGTCGCGCCAGCGGCACTGATCGCGAAGTTCTCTTTGCCGATGTCCATGCGCACCAGGTAGATACCCAAGGTGTCATAATCGATGTGCAGCTGTTCAGCCTCTTTCCTTGTCATCTTATAAAGAGTCGTCACGTTTCGACATGCAGCAACCGCTGATGAGGCTCCGCGAGACGCTTCGGCGTCGCCAGCCTCACCACCTTTGCGGACGTGATGGATTAACTCAATAGCGCAGTTAGTCTTCGCAGCGATGTGCCTGTACGCATCCATAACGCGTTCGATCTCACCGTTGTCGTTCTCATTCGCGGTGTGCGTGCTAATAAAAGGGTCCATCACCAACATGACAATGTTGTGTTTAATAATGTAATCAATCAGAGCCGGGACGTTCGGTGTTGTTAAAATCACGCCCAGCTCATCGCGTGTGCAGATCGTGAAAGTCTCGGCGTCATAGCCTGATAAGTAGTGGAATCGATCTTCGACATCCGCAAAGTCGATGTCGTAGTGCAGACAAGCTGCAGCGAATCGTCTCTCGATTTCGTGCTTCTGGTCCTCGTTATTAATGATTAAGACCTGCCCACCTTCTTTGTGGACCGTCTCGCCCGTCAAGGACTTGTTAAGTGCGACCGACAGGCAAGTTAAAATTGAAAAAGTGCTCTTGCTGACACCCGCCCTGCCCACGGTCGCAGTGAGATAGCCCCGCAAGAAACGTTTGCCGAAAACCCACTGCCTCGGTGGTATTTTTGATGCATCAAACCCGGCACCCAGCGTGAACGCCTTAATCTCCCGATGTTCTTTCCTGGTTGCAAAAAGGTCGGCAGAATGGGGATTCTCAAGTTTATTTTGGGCGTACAAATCAGCATCTGAACGCGTCGCATTTTTAGCTCGTTGAAAAATGCTCGAGAAGGTAATTGAATTTCGACTCGCATCAGGCACAAAGCTTGGCCACCTTTGTTCACAAATACCGGGCTGATACTTCATAGAATCTTGCGAAGCACTCCACTGGTCAAAGATGTCGAGACCGTCATCGCTGCCCTGATACTGATGATGCAGCGCCATGCCTACCTCAACCCATTCATTGTGGTCACAATCTGGGTTTAGTGCTTTAAGAGCCGTAATGACCTGAGCGTGCGTAAAATTACCGGGTGATACAGCTTTGACCACGTTCTCAAACTCAGTGGTCCTTAAAACATTATTAGCGTCACCGCTGTTTGCTTTTTGAATAAAAGTCCAAGTGCCATTGGCAACAAGCGGGGGTGCTACAACCTCGTCGAAGTGCTTAATCATCGCGTCAATTTGTTCCGCTGTGATCGGACTCAACTCAGACATCGGGGTATCGTGCAGGGCTTTGACGCTGCTATATTTGTAAGGTTTGCCTGTTTCTGGATGATCACCCCAGGTCACGAACTGTTGACCGTTGCCTAGGAACTCTACTTTGTTGACTTTGCCATCGGCATCTAAGTAGCCCGAGCTGACACGCTTAGTTAGATTCTCAGGATTCGTGCAAACATAAAGGACTTTAGGACGTCGACCCACCCTAGGGGGTAGCCCTTTAGGCACGCAGCGATTAAAAGCGAGCGCCGCATCTTCATTATAAATGTCGGCATCGATGCCGCCGAGTCCCATGACTCCCCAGCCGCCATACCTTCCAGACTTTACCCACTCTCCAATTAGTGCTCTCGTCGCGACTAAGTTTTGCCAGCCGATGATGCCCGAATGTTTCTGTCCCTTCAAAATGGGTATGATTCGGTAGCCCAACGCCTCTAACGCCTGGCCAACACGCAACATCTCATCGGTATCAAGCACCGGGTTAGTTATGATCGACATGCGTCGCAACCGGGTTAAGCATTTGGGTCAATTTGTTGTAAGCCCTCGAGCTCATGTCGGGTGTCGTGCCCGATGCCCAGCGACTGACGGTTGGTTGGGATACGCCTGCTTGCTGCGCGATTAATTTTTGTGTCGCCCCGCTGTCGCGAAGTTCACTGACTAGTTCTTTGGCTGTTTTCATTTCGCCAGTTTACTTATGTGCATAACTTATGTCTATATGCATAAGTATTTAATTATGAATAAATTGTTGTATCTTTTATTCATCTATGCATAATAATTGTCCAACCAACACATGGGGTACATAGTAATGCAGATTATGTTAATACTCTCTAGGCTATTTAAGCGGCATCTAGAGCACCACCACACATTGTACAAACACTTCAGGCCACTCGGTCAATTCACTTTGCGGCGCTACAGATCGATTCGATTTTGCGTTTATTCATCTACGAGGAATGTGACATGTACAATAATTCAGTAGCTTACAGATTCATTGGCAATAGACAATTGTCTATGACACTCATGCTTTGTTACGAGAACTTCTTTAAGAAAACCAAGTTCAAATACAAGTTGAAGCAATCAATAGGTAGCAGTTTCATAATGCTGCAACAAAAGCACTTAGGTCGGCAGTGCATGAGAAATATTAAACAGGGAGGATATATAGACAACAATCGAGGTGTAAAGCCAACCTGGCTCTAATAATAAGTTGAACAAAACATCACTAATCAATCAATTAATTATTAGGATTTTAAAATGACTACACAATACGCAGATTGGCTGAATGCAGCCTTAGATGAGATCAATAAGGATCAAAGGACCCGTGGTAAGCGTTACTCTCAATATAAATTGGCGCAAGAATCAGGTGTATCACAGCCTGCCTTGTCGCGGATTTTGCGCGGTGAAACGACTAACCCTGAGCCGCAAACATATAATGGCTTAATTACCGCGATTGATCAACGCTTAAGAAAAGCGTACCCGGCGGGGCATACTTGTGGAGAACCACCGAAGCTCGGCGGGGTAGTGATATTGAGTCAACCAAATGACGACATTCAAGCGACCCTGGCATCCGAGGCAATGGATACTCTCGACGAAGAAGTTCCAGAATGGCATAAGAGCCTTCACAGAGGAAAGTTATTTACGAGATATTATAATAAATAAAGGCCATGCCGTTAACACTAGCCTAAACATAAGTAGGTAATAACAAATGAGAAGAAGTACGCATTTATGTAAAAGTTCTTTAGTAATGGAAGCTGATTTTAAACAGCTAGAGGAAGTATACCAAGCACTACAAGAAGTGATCGAGACTGCACAGCAGGAAATAGAAATGCTCGCATTAGAAGCAGTAAGACTATCGAGTGAAATGCAGCGCAGGCTTGAAATGTATACGGCACATGAAGGGTCTTTGTCGTGTTGGACCTTGCGCGCCAATGCTGACGCTCAGTACAGTGTCACAGTCGCTAAATTGCGGCAGAGCGTGTTGCGAAAAGCTGCAAGGCTTTATCAAATGCATTAACACGAAAACAGTAGGGGTGCAGAAATAGCCTCGTACCGTTTTTGCACCCCGGCAGAATTAGCATCGTACCGTTTTTGCAGGGGTGCAGAAATAGCCTCGTACCGTTTTTGCAGGGGTGCAGAAATAGCCTCGTACCGTTTCTGCAGGGGTGCAGAAATAGCCTCGTACCGTTTCTGCAGGGGTGCAGAAATAGCCTCGTACCGTTTCTGCACCCCTGCAGAAAGTGGGGACTTAACTAAAAAGCATGAAATACAGATAAACACGCAACCCCCGGTAAATAATCGGGCAAAAACAGACCCTATCGACCCTATCGACCCTATCGACCCTATCGACCCTATCCTTGGCTGAACCGATAAAACTAAAAAGCCCTTTGATTAGGGTTCTTTTTTGGCTGCAATAAATAATATGCACATTGACTTGCATACACTATGCATATATGCATAATAGTCACTTAAACAAAGATTAATCACCTAGCCGTGCGGCACCACCCGCCTGCTAGCAATTGCAACAGGAGATACTTATATGAGTGCTTTTCAAGAAATGCTAAGAGTTGATGCTGCAGAAGCATCTGACGGGGCACACCCCGCTGTCATGCTTCAAGCTGCTTTAGCTCACGGCAAAGTTCGACCTTCAGACTTTTTTACTAGTCTTATTTATCAGTATGAAACCAAAGGGGATCTTTCTGATAAGCAAATTGCTTGCATTACTAAAGCGATTTCAAAGGCACTGCCAGCGCGTACCAGCGTCGCGGTTGACGTGAGTCAGATATTGGACCTGTTTGCCAAGGCCAAAGCGAGCGGCATTAAATATCCCAAAATACGCATGTCTGCGGGCAGCGTGCCCTTAGTTTTGTCGATGTGCGGCAGCAAGTCTAAAAGTCCGGGCGCGATTAACGTTACAGACGGTGGGCCTTTCGATGACAACCTTTGGTTCGGCCAAATTAAAACCAATGGTGATTTTGTGCAGTCTCGTTCTGCGACTCCTGAAGTCGTTAAGGTGCTATCCGCCCTGGCCGCTAACCCGCACGCAACGGCGCATGCTTATGGTGTGCGAACAAGTAATTGTTGCTTTTGTGCCAAAGCCCTTACCGATTCGCGCAGCGTGAATGCAGGTTACGGACCCACTTGCGCCAGTAACTTTGGCCTAGAGGTTCAGTGGGCATCGGCTGCTGACCAGGCATTACCCGAAGAAATTAAATGATGCAGATGTTGCATAAGATATGCAGCTGTGCATAATAGTATAACTCCCGGAGTAGCACCACCTGCACCGGGACTTTTAAGCCAACAGGGGAATATATACAAATGATTAAAATAGATCCAAAGAATCACTACGCCCATCTTGACGAGCAGCACATCCATGAGTTGCTTGGCATGATTCCTTTTTATGTCGCAGACAGGGACATAGGGGAGACGGTCAAAGAAACGTTGACCCGTAACTACGGCTTCGGCGAGCTGATTGAAATGGACGGAGAAATTACCGACTCAGTTTATCAATCGCCCAGTGACCCAGATCTCTTTCCCTTGGCGGAAATGATGTCGGAGGACAGCACGGTCCTGCAATATCCTTATGGAATTATCAGCATTGTTGACGCAGATGGCAGCACCTTTATAACCCGGATGGATTAAAACTTCCAAGGCTACCTTAGCCGAAACCTTCCCCAATTGATGTTGGGGCTTTTTAGAGACGATCAAGGTCGTTTCCAAAAAGCTAACACCGAGGAATTAAATATGTCACCACAACAAATGAAAAAAGAGATACGAAACTTTAGCGCGATGCTGCGTCGCAGAGCCACGCACGTCCCTGCCGCCAGGATGTATGAGTGTCTTGGCGGACCTTTCGCGGGTCAGCAGTTGGCGCTGCGAACGGGCACAACCTGTCATTTGATAGTTAAAGGTTTTAGAGGTCGCTACGTCGCGCTCTCGGGGTGGGAAGTACGCTGGCATAGCGCCGCGTAAAAGAAAGTGACCCGGCACATCACCACATGTAACCGGGTCTGAACACCACCTTCAAAACTTGCAACAGGAGATTCAGAAATGCTCGACCAAATCTTACCACAACACAGTAAGTTGTCACCTTCCGGTGCGGCAACTTGGATGAACTGCCCTGGCAGCGTCGAAGCCCAAGCGGGACTGCCTGATAGCAGCAGCTTTTTTGCTGCCGAGGGCACTGCAGCACATGAGCTTGCAGCCTGGTCTTTGATTGAGGACCGCATCCCGCATGAACGGGAAGGCACGGTGATCGTCGTTGAAGAAGAGGACGAGGATTACGAAATTACAGTCTCAGGTGACATGTGTGATCACGTTCAATCTTATATAGATGGCATCAACGTGCTCCGCGCATCGACTACACCGGACAAACGCTGGGAAGCCATCGAGACTCGCGTGTTTACCCCCATCAAAGAGTGCAACGGCACCGCTGACTATATGCTCTACGACGTCGAGGGCGACGTGCTCCACATCATGGACCTCAAGTTTGGCAAGGGCGTACTCGTTAAGGCCGAAGACAACAAGCAGCTCATGATCTATGCCTGGGGCGCAGGCCGCGAGATCTATAAAAAGTTCAACAAAATTCCCGCGCACTTTGTTTTGCACATCAGTCAACCACGCAAAGGCAACTTCGACGATGTCACCTACGACCAAGCCAAGTTTATCGAGCTAGTCGCAAAGATTGAGACGGGTGCCAAGGTCGCTTTGCAGCCCAACGCGCCGCGCATCCCTGGCAAAGTGCAATGCCGCTGGTGTAAAGCTAAGGCCACTTGCACGGAGCTCAATGGTTACGTGACCGAGACTGTCGCAGAGTTTCCGATTAGTGACCCCATTGATTCACTCGAACTAGAGTCCGATCAGCTGAGTGAAGCGATGAGTCGCGTTGACTTGATTAAAGGCTGGGCGAAAGCCGTTGAAGAAACCGTTTATCGATTGCTGCGAAATGGTCAAGACGTGGCGAATTACAAACTAGTCGAGGGCCGCAGCTCGCGGGGCTGGGCGTTGAGTGAAGCCGAGATCAACACTGAACTTCGCAAGCGAAAATACAAATTAAAAGTAATGGATTTCACCGAGCAAAAACTCCTATCGGCACCCGCCTTGGAGAAAAAGCTCGGTAAGAAAAACTTTACTGACAAACTTGGAGACCTAGTCTCAAAGCCTCATGGCAAACCTACCTTGGCAGAATCTACTGACAAGCGACCAGCCATTTCTGCGGAACAATTCGCAAACATCACCACACCCGGAGTTATTTAATGCAACTAAACAACGCTAGATTATCATTCCCAAGTCTTTTTCATCCAGAGCTTTTTGCCGGGGAAAACCCCCGGTATCAAGCTGTGTTTGTTTTTGAGCCCGGTAGCCCCGAAATTGAGAGGCTACAAGCCGAAATTAATCGTGTCGCAATTGAAAAATGGCCGAATGGAGCCCCGCAAGGTTTAGAAACCTTTATGCACTCAAACGCTAATAAAGCAGGAACTGCCGGGTTTGATGAGGGCGGTTGGTATTTTAATGGCAGATCTAAAACGGCCTTAATGCTAGTGGATCAAAATTCAGATGAACTCACCGAGCGAGATGGGAAGTTTTACCCTGGCTGCTACGTCAATGTCATGATAGACATTTATGCTTTTGTGAAGAAGGGCTTTAAAAGCCGCATTTGCTGCACGCTACGAGGCGTTCAGTTTGCAAGGGACGGCGACCCTTTTGGGGCCACAGCAGAGCCAATTACTCCTTTTGAAGTTTTGCCAAATGCTGCTGCTGCTGAACCCCAGGGTGCAACTGATCCCGATTCTTTTGCAACCCAAGCTTCCGTCCCCGCGTCGGTCGCTGCTTCACTCTTTGCAACTTAGTGTTATATCTTGATCTCGAGACCTACTCGGATATCGATCTCAAGACTGTTGGCGCTTACATCTACGCGAAAGCCAGCGAGCTCATGCTCGTTGGCTACGCGCTTAATGACGGCACAGCAAAAGTGTGGGATGCGACGGACGGATCAGTCGCGCCCTACGATTTGGCGGATGCACTGGCATCCAACTGCATGATCAAAGGTCACAACGTCGGCACGTTCGACAGGCTCATCATGCTGCAGCATTTCCCACAATATAAATTTCCGATCGAACGATGGATGGACACACAAGTCCTGGCACTAACCTGTGGGTTGCCCATGGGCCTTGATGCTGCCTGCAAAGCCATCAACATGCCGGATGAATTTGCCAAGCTTAAGAGCGATGGACGTCGATTGATCAGCACGTTCTGCAAGCCTGCACCTAAGAGCCACAATGCCTGTCGCTACACTCAATTAGAAAAGCCTGATGAATGGGCCGACTTTATTGAATACTGCAGGCGCGATGTCATTGCTTGTCGACAGCTTGATGCGATGCTCGACCCCGGCAACTGGCACCTAGAGACCCACAACTGGCATGCGAATCTGCGCATGAATGATCGCGGACTGCCAATGGACGTCGAGCTGGCCGAGATCTTTATCACGCAAATAGCCGACGCCGAAATGAATTTGACTGAAAAACTTAACACTTTGACGGACGGCAAAGTGCAGCGTCACAACCAAGTAGCTCGGATGATCGAATGGTTTAAAGCAGAAGAAGGCTTTGAGATGAAAGACATGACCGTCGCAAGTGTTACTGCCGCGATAGCGAACGAAGACACGCCAAGCCTCGCACGCGAAGTGCTCCTACTAAGACAGACACTTGCCAAATCGAGTGTTAAAAAGCTCAACAAGATAGTCAGCGCATCCGATGTTGATGACGCGGTTCACGGCGCATTTGAGTTTTATGGCGCGGGTCGAACAGGTAGAGAAGCGGGTCGCATCATTCAGCCCCAGAACTTACCGAGGACCGAGAAGTATTACACCAACGCCGTGATCCAAGAAACCATTGAACTGCTTAAAGCGGGTCACAGACTGAGTGATAACAAGGTGCATCGCACCGCGTCTAACTTAATTAGAGCAATGATCGCCGCAACAAACGGCAAAGAGCTGATCGTTGCTGACTTGGCAAACATTGAGGGTCGCGTACTCGCTTGGCTTGCGGGGGCACAGTGGAAGCTTGAAGCGTTCCGCGAATATGACGCGGGCACAGGTCCTGACCTCTACAAACTCGCTTACGCCAAAGCATTTAACCTGGCCGCATCCGATGTCGATGCGGATAAAAGAGTCATCGGCAAGGTCATGGAACTGGCGCTTGGATACCAGGGCGCACTCGGTGCGTTTAAACAAATGTCTGCAACTTACGGCATCGATCTACCTGACTCAACCATACAAAAAGTAGTCCATGGCTGGCGCACAGCGAACTCTGAGATAGTAATGCTATGGGCGTTGGCGCAACAAGCCTGCGAAGCTGCGTGTCGAAAACCCAATACGGTTTATAAATTGATGGGCTTAAAAGTTGTTTTTAGTTCGCAGCTAAACTCGCTCGGCATCGAGCTACCCAGCAAACGCATCCTGTGGTATCGCGAAATGAAACAAAGCGCATCGCGCTTAGTTTTTATGGGAGTCGACGGGTACACCAAACGCTGGACAGAGTTAGAGACATACGGCGGTAAGCTGGTTGAAAACATCACCCAGGCCGTAGCGCGTGATGTGCTGTGGTCGGGCGTCCAACAGGCCGAACTCCGAGGCATGAGCGTGGTCGGCACGGTGCATGACGAAATCATCTGCCACGAAGTCCAAGGCAAATTTAGCGTCGATGATTTGAACAAATGCATGTCAATTAAACCCGATTGGTGCCTGGACCTGCCCCTCGTTGCCGAAGGTTTTAAAGCCGCGAGGTATAGAAAGTGAAAGAGCGCCTGGTTGAGAATCATTTAAAAAAGAGAATGATCGCGGCGGGCGGCATCTGCTGGAAGTTTACAAGCCCCAGTGTTGTTGGCGTGCCTGATCGCATTTGCGTTTTTCCAAGCGGCGAGGTTGTTTTCGTCGAACTCAAAGCCCCTGGCAAAACGCCCAGTCCAATGCAATTAAGACGAATTGATGAGCTTCGATCACGCGGCGCTGCTGCCGCCTGGCTTGATAGCAAGCAAGCAGTAGACGAATTTATTGATGCGAGACTTGCATAGTATATGCAGCTGTGCATAATAGATGTCAACATAACTGAGGATAAACAGTGACTACTTTTGTACCACATCAATACCAGGAACACGGCATCGAGCGCATCGCCTCTGGCGAATCAATTATGCTCGCGATGGAGATGGGACTGGGCAAAACAGTCACTACACTGACCGGGTTACAAAGTTTGATTTTAAATAAGATAGCCAAACACACTTTGCTAATCGCTCCGCTGCGAGTGGCAAAGAACGTTTGGCCAGACGAGATTGCAAAA
>Ga0209710_1002190_pt1 | contig 13982 bp, 2 predicted proteins | sample ArcticOcean_MG_C_5_FD_187436 | JGI IMG/M metagenome (GOLD analysis project Ga0209710, IMG submission 187436) | Marine microbial communities from western Arctic Ocean - ArcticOcean_MG_CB4_138 (SPAdes) (version 2) | ecosystem: Environmental > Aquatic > Marine > Oceanic | place: Arctic Ocean: Canada...
GACTACAGTTACCGAGTTTTTCCCTATCTCTCGCGCCACCGTGATTCGCCTCACTGGTTTCCGTGATGGTGGCGGTAGTTCTTCCGGCCCCGTCGATCCATTTGCGACTCCTTCAAGCGGAGGCTCTTCTGGCCCCTCGCAAAATGATGAAGTCGAAGCCCTGCAAAGCTTTTTCCAAAGTGCGGGTGTAAACTTTGATCTTTCTGGTGCGAGTCTCGCGTTTGATGGTGAGCAACTGATCGTGACACAAACGCGCCGTAATTTAGAGCGTATGCGGACGATTCTTCGTAACTATAACGAAGTGAAGCAAGTTGAGATCGAAGCCAAATTCCTCGAGGTCTCACAAGGTGATTTGGAGGAACTCGGTTTCGATTGGTCACTTAGGGGTGGGGCGACTCAAGTTTACAATAGCAGCAATTTTCCAGTATTTCAAAACGGCCAAGCAGTCTTAAATTATTCGCGCCAGTTTGGTACGCAGAATCGTAATTTAAATGATTCCTTTGGTATCTCCTCTGCGCAATCAGCCATAACTGTTAATGGTGTAATACAAGCCGAGAACTCCGCCCCGGCCCTGGCTAATGCAATTGATCTCGGAGCTTCGGTCACTAATAATCTATTCGACGTTGCTACGGGTTGGTCTGTCGGTGGTTACGATGTTGATTTTGCTTTGCGAGCTTTGGCTCGTAAAGCGGGCAGCGATTTGATGAGCGCTCCAAAAGTCACGGTTCTTTCTGGCAAACGCGCCAGCATCACAGTCGCCCAAGAGCTTCGTTATCCAGAAAGCTATGGCGATATTGAGTCCACCGCATCCTCTAGCGGCAGCGGTGGTGGCGGCACTGACGGCGGCGGCAGTGCGGCGATTTCTATTACTGCGGGCACGCCCCAAGACTTTGTTACCCGCAATGTAGGTGTCGAAATGTCGGTCACGCCGAATGTTGAAAACGACGATACCATCAGCCTGATCCTCGAACCACGGGTCACGGAATTTGAGGGCTTCGTCGAGTATGGTGGGCCCAGTGTCGCCATCACCGGTGATACTACGGTGACAGTTCCAGCAGGCTTTTATCAACCAATTTTCTCGATTCGAGAAATGTCAACTGAAGTGACTATCTTCGACGGCGCAACCGTCGTGATGGGTGGCCTTACCCGAGATGAGGTAAAGAGCGTGAGCGACAGTGTGCCAATTCTCGGTGATATTCCTGGCCTTGGTCGCCTATTTAGATCCGAAGGTGAAACCCGCCAAAAACGCAATCTATTGATCTTTGTCACAGCGAATTTGGTCAGCCCTGGTGGCTCCCCCGCGCGCCAGAACTACCGTAACATGAATGCGAATTCACTCTTTCAGAATCCTTCCATCGTGACCCCTTCAGGCAGCACCAATCGTGGGATTAAATCCACAGCCGAGTAAGTGAAGATGCAGAGCTAATCATTAGCTACAATTAACCAAATGACTCAATTTACTAAACTCACAGTCACCCGATTGACCATTGCAATTGCGCTCGTCATCGCCGTGGGGCTTGCTCAAGCTGAGGTGCCTGTAGTTCAGGCGCCTGAAGTGATTGAGTTGGAGTTTGGTCAGCCATTTGAATACACTTTAAAGGCTTCTAATGAGCCGCTGGGTTTTAGCATTAAAGGACTGCCCTTTTGGTTGGAGAGAGAAGGCGACATTTTACGAGGCACGGCCGTTTCTCTTAAGGAACATACTTTGACTTTGTATGCACTTAACGCAGAGGGCATCAGCGAACCTAGAAAAGTGAAGCTGCTAATTGTCGATACGACTACTGGAAGTATCGTAGAAGCTCCAAAAAGCAAAAACTGAGATTCCATAAATTTAATAAGAACATTCCATCAAGTAAGCTTATGAAAGCATTCAAATTTACCCCATTTCGGTCCATCTACATTTTATTTTCGTTTTTAGCTACGACGACCGCTTCCCTAGCCGCGGGTCCTAACATCATAACGTCAGACACACCTTTTTATGATGAAGAAATCGTAGTGGTGGGTGAGGCTTTCGGCCCTTACCAGATCGTCACCGACCAGGATGGCAGTGACAGTCCGGATGCGCCGTTCCTTTACCAGGTGCAGAATTTGCCGGCTGGGCTATCTTTGGACGCGTTTACTGGTATAATCACTGGCTCGCCTACGACGTCTAGCACAGTACCTTTTTACGTGATGCTTAAGGCCACGGATGAGGATGACCTGACTGGGGCGGGTGGCATACTACTTATTTACGTAAACGATCCCGTTACACCGCCAGCCATTACATCGCCACTGGTAATTACCGCTTCCGCGGGTGTAATGCGTAACTATACAATCGCAGCAAACAATAACCCGACTTCTTTTTCAGTCCTGGGATTGTCTGCGATGGAAAAAGATGCATTCGACGTGGCTAGTGTTGCATCAACAGGAAAGTTTAGCTTCACGCCCAGCGGATCTGGCGTAGGCGACAGTATTAATTTGATCATAAAAGCTACCTACGCAGATGGTAGTTTTGTCCGCGAAATTCTGCAGGTAACTATTGAATCCGGGCCGATTACGCCGACTACGCCAATTTATAATTCGATATCTTCTATTGGGGGTCCGTTTGATCCACAACAGACGACCACTTTTGATATTACGACAGCTGTTGGTGCCGCTACTGGAGCAACGATCGAATCTGTCGTCGTTTTTTGGATGAATCCGCCGGACAAACCTGATGGAACTCCTCGTGCCCCAATTATGCTCAAAACTCTAGATGGACCTGCTGGGGCCGATGTGTACAGTGGCACAATTAATTTAGGCTTCGACCCCGAAAATCTGGAGGTAGGTGGAGGTGATATCAATCTAGAGGTGCGCGCGTATCAGACCAACGCAGTTGATACTACTGATTTTCGCCCAGCCAGTGTTAATTTCCGAGTGCGCCCTCTTTTGGACGTCCTCTTCCCCGACGATAATTATGAGCGGGGTTCATTTTCTCTGGGCGACATTTTTGCGAGTGCGCGTATCAGCACGAATGATTTTAAAGAGATTAGCGCACGCATTAGTGGTCCAGGGATCGTGAATCTGGATCAGATCTTTTCGCCCACGCCTAACGGAGTCTTTGATTTTACCACGACACAAGCGATTGATTTCGGGGGTACTTACGAGGTGACCGTCACTCTGGAAGACAATTCTGGAGCCATCACTGAAGAGAGGAAACAGTTGTTCATTGCAAGCACTGTGGCGCAGCCAAGCGCCGCAATCGTTTCACCGAATCCTGGCTTTACGAATGTGGTCTTTACACCCGCGATATTCACCTTCGAGCAGGATGGTGGGCCGACAATTACCAGAGACGACGATGGCAATGTAACCCGGACAAGTTACACTTATAACATCGAACAGGTTACAAAAGGGCAGGGATATTATCCCAGAAATTCAGGTGGGTTGAATATGCCTTATTTCTTCGAAGGAGATAATAGCGGCACTGCTAACGTAAGTAATAATTCCACGACGAACGGCCGCTTGGAACGACTAGGTGATTCAAAAACGATTTTTTCCCTGGGCGAATGGAGCGGATATGGAAGTAATGGTACTGGCTTTGTCGATGACCCTGACGACCCCGGACGCCTTTCGCGTGTCGATATTGCGGCGGAATTCTTTTCCGGAGGTCAACAACTCGATTCATTTAAGATATTGGTCAATGGGAATGAAATTTTAAACGGTAATTTAAATCCGAACAATGGCCCAGTGGTGCCACCTGTGGTTACCTATCCGCTGCCTGGTTCAGGGGCTATACTGCCTGGTAAATATGTTATTTTGGCTCAGGCGTTTGATGTGAGCGGGGTCGTCGCGTCTGCGAATCCAGTGGCATTTGAGATTTTACCCTATGAGCCTCTTGAAATTGCATTGCAACGTTCCGTTGTTTCAGGCGCGAGTTCTAGTGATCCAATTCGAATTGGAGAAAGTGCAACCTTCCTCGCTAAGGTAGAACCGATTGACGAGATCGAGTCCGTCAAATTTTTTGAGTCGCTCTCAGGCGAAGAATTGGGGGACGGTAGTCGGGTTCAGATCGATGGGCAAGAGTTTTACCGTTGTGCCATCGTTTTTCCGGAGGCAGGGAACTTTAAGGTCTACGCGGAAGGGACAAGCTTTAATGGTCAAACAGCCAACTCTGCCCCTGTTGACATTAGGGTCGAATCCGGTGATTTCCCTGTAGTTAGTATTACAGCGCCTTTATCAAATAGCGATGTGCCTGCAGGCGACAATCTGGAAATCTTGATTAATGCGGATGATTCAGATGGTCAGATCACTGTAGTCGAAGTTTTCAATGGTAGTACTACAAATCCAGACAACTCACTCGGTTTGGCGAATCCGACAGGCTTTGCCGGGCAGTATCGTCTTAATTTTAAACCAACTGTGGCAGATGCGGGTGTACTTAATTTGATCGCTCGAGCGACTGACGATCTCGGTAATTCGACAGACTCTGATGTCGCCCTGATCGGAGTTGCACTCGGTGCTGTGCCCGTGATAGAGATTTTGAGTCCTACCGTGGAGGGCACAGAGTTCTTCGTCGGCCAGCCTTTTGAGATACGTGCCCGGATCACAGACGCAAGTCCTGGTGGTTCGATTAGCACCGCGACTCTAAGTGACGTGGAATACTTAACCCTTTTTGATGGTGCTATTCTCGATATAGATGATAGCCAATCGTTTTCTAATGAAGTCATGTCGCAATCGTCGACTCCCGACGAGTATGTGTATATGGCTACAATAAATTCGCCTGACGTGGTAGGTCTGGTCATCACTGCTACTGATAATTCCGGGAATGTGACCAAATCTGCTCCATTCGGGTTTACGGTGACGAGTGGCGTCGTGCCTGATGTCGCGATCAACACCGTCAATAGCACTGTTTTGGGTGAGGTGAGTGTCGAACCTTTGCTTGCTGGTATAGAATACGAAATCCTCACAGTAGGCACCACTAATTTTGCAACATTAGGTCCTGTACTGGTAAATGAAGACTCTTTGGTAACAGGACAAACGTATCAAATCGTTACAGAGGGAACGGATTTTACGACCGCAGGAGCTCCTAGTAATGCCGTCGGAACTGTGTTTATCGCAGGAGCGAACGCTTCGACGGGTTCTACAGGAGAAGCGATTGATATAAGCATAGGAACAGTATTTACATATAATGGAACTCCTGGAGCTGGCACAGGCACTGTATTGCGCTCTAGTGCTAACGCGACCCACAGTAATGTCATTACTGTAGAACCTTTGCTTGACGGCGTTCAATACGAAATCGTCACACCAGGCGACACTGTTTTCACAACATTAGGTGCGGCTGACAGTAATGTAGGAACGACATTTATATCTGATGGAACCCCTGGAGCAGGCACAGGCACTGTCCGGATTAGTGGTGCGATCCCCGCTGACTTAGCCAGCATGGTGACACTTGACATCAGCGCTAGCGATAGTGACGGCAACGTGACCCAAGTAGAAGTATTGAACAATGGTATATCGCTGGGCTCTGCGAACCTAGTCAGAGTGGACTCCACAGTGACTCCCCCATTGAGTACGTATCGCTTCGCCTACCAGGCGAGTTCGCCTGGTTTGCTGAACTTTCAAGTTCGCGCGACCGATGACTTAGGCAATGTGGGCGTCTCTAATATAGCTAAAGTTACCGTGGTCACTGGCGTGATACCAACGGCGGCCATCACGAGTCCTTCCAGCGGCGCCAGTATTACCGCTGGCAGAAACATGGAAATCTTAGTGACGGCGGAGGACGCTGACGGTTCGGTCACCTCAGTTGCAATATATGCCAATGGTGAACCCCTCAGAGATATCCAGACGGGAGAGATCTTATATGCCAGCCCGACAGGGAACGCGAATGAGTATTTGTTTAGCCGCCGCACGAGTGCGGAGAACCTAGGTAATCTAAATTTAGAAGCCCGCGTGACCGACAATCAAGGTAATGTGGGTTTCTCAGAGATTGTTCCTATAAATGTCGTTTTGGGGGCAGTGCCGCAGATCACAATTTTAAGTCCTCAGCCGGGCCAGGAATTCTTCATTAACCAACCTTTTGTTATTCGCGCTAGCATCACGGATGCAGATGGCACTATTACCAGTGCAATTTTTGCAAGAGATCAGCAACTTCGAACAGAGCGGCAGATTGATAATAATGGAGTCATCAGGCTTGTTATTATCGAAGGTTCACGATCTTTTAATGGAGATGAAGTAATGGTGGCGACGGCGACGGCCGACGAGTATCAGTTTATGGCTACTTTAGATACGCCTGACCTAGTTGGTTTGCAAATCATAGCGACTGACGATGATGGCAATGTGTCCGTATCTCGAGAGGTTCAGTTTACTGTGACGAATGGTATCGCGCCAGATCTCGCGATCACTGCGCCATTGGGTATAGTGAGTGTCGATGCTTTGATTACCGCCGAAAAATACGAAATCGTCACAGTAGGCACTACTAATTTTGCATCATTAGGTCCTGTAGCGGTAAACGAAGACTCTCTGGTAACAGGACAAACGTATCAAATCGTTACAGAGGGAACGGATTTTACGACCGCAGGAGCTCCTAGTAATGCCGTCGGAACTGTGTTTATCGCAGGAGCGAACGCTTCGACGGGTTCTACAGGAGAAGCGATTGATATAAGCGTAGGAACAATATTTACATCTAATGGAACCGCTGGAGCAGGCACAGGCACTGTTGGCCCAGTCTATGAGCGTGGGAATATTGTCGCGATTGATATCGATGCTTCGGACAGTGACGGCTCGATCAGCGAGGTGAAGGTCTTTAATGGATCTACAGAGCTAGGAACGGCGAACATTGTAAGTAATGGTAAATACCGTTACAATTACACCGCGAATGCAGTCGGTAGGATAAATCTGAACGCACAAGCAAGGGATGATCTCGGTAACCCTGGGATATCTAATATTGAGACGATCACCATTGTCACAGGCGCAATCCCGACGGTGACGATCACGAGCCCTGCGGGAGCTACTTCCTACACCGCAGGTGATATGATTACAATCGACGTGGATGCAGATGATGCGGATGGATCTGTGACCTCGGTTGAAATCTTCAACGGCGATGTATCGCTGGGCACCGCTTCTAAAGTCAGCGCCGGCGCTGTGGATTATCGTTTTAATCTGCAGACGAGTCTTACCGATCTTGGAGACTTACAGTTAAACGCACGAGCGACCGATAACAGTGGTAACGTATCGATTTCGACTTTCGTGGAGGCTAAGGTGGTCACAGGCGCTGTCCCGACGGTCGCGATCACTGCGCCATTGGGTGCAGTGGGTGTAGGAACTTTGATTACCGGTGAGCAATATGAAATCCTCACAGTAGGCACAGGCACAGGTGCCACCGATTTCACAGCATTAGGTGCGGCTAACAGTAATGTAGGAACGACATTTACATATAATGGAGTTACTGGAGCAGGCGATGGTACTTCCCGGCCACTCTATACTATTGGTGATATTATCACAATCGACGTGGATGCAGATGATGCGGATGGATCTGTGACCTCGGTTGAAATCTTCAACGGCGATGTATCGCTGGGCACCGCTTCTAAAGTCAGCGCCGGCGCTGTGGATTATCGTTTTAATCTGCAGACGAGTCTTACCGATCTTGGAGACTTACAGTTAAACGCACGAGCGACCGATAACAGTGGTAACGTATCGATTTCGACTTTCGTGGAGGCTAAGGTGGTCACAGGCGCTGTCCCGACGGTCGCGATCACTGCGCCATTGGGTGCAGTGGGTGTAGGAACTTTGATTACCGGTGAGCAATATGAAATCCTCACAGTAGGCACAGGCACAGGTGCCACCGATTTCACAGCATTAGGTGCGGCTAACAGTAATGTAGGAACGACATTTACATATAATGGAGTTACTGGAGCAGGCGATGGTACTTCCCGGCCACTCTATACTATTGGTGATATTATCACAATCGACGTGGATGCAGATGATGCGGATGGATCTGTGACCTCGGTTGAAATCTTCAACGGCGATGTATCGCTGGGCACCGCTTCTAAAGTCAGCGTCGGCGCTGTGGATTATCGTTTTAATCTGCAGACGAGTCTTACCGATCTTGGAGACTTACAGTTAAACGCACGAGCGACCGATAACAGTGGCAACGTATCGATTTCGACTTTCGTGGAGGCCAAGGTAGTCACAGGTGCGGTACCAGTTGTAACGATCGATAGTCCTACGGACGGAGATAGTATCAATTTGGGTGAGACCCTAGAAATCTTAATAGAAGCGAGCGACGCGGATCCTGATGGATTCATAACGAGCGTTGAAGTGTTCAACGGCGCGCTATCACTGGGCTTTGCGAACCTAGTCGCAGTGGATAACACAGTGACTCCCGCAGAAGCTACGTATCGCTTCGACTACCCCACAACTGTCGCGGATATAGGTAATCTGTATTTGCAAGCCCGCGCGACGGACAATCAAGGCATTTTTGGCTTCTCTGATGTTGTTGAAGTCTATGTGTTCCAGGGCGCGGTACCAGCAGTGAGCATCGATTCAGTCAATAGCACTGTTTTGGGTGAGGTGAGTGTCGAACCTTTGACTGCCGGTGTGGAATACGAAATCCTCACAGTAGGCACAGGCGCAAACGCCACTGATTTCATAACATTAGGTGCGACTGACAATAATGTAGGAACAATATTTACATATGATCTAGAAGATGGTGCAGTGCCAGAGGGCACAGGCACTGTCTTGCGCTCTAGTACGAACGCGACCCACAATAATGTCATTGCTGTCGAACCTTTGATTGCTGGCGTGGAATACGAAATCCTCACAGTAGGCACAGGCGCAAACACCACTAATTTCACAACATTAGGCGCGACTGACAATAATGTAGGAACGACATTTACATATAATGGAGCTGCTACTGGAACAGTCACAAACACTGGTGGCACTGTCCGGAGTAGTGCGGTCCTCGCTGACTTAGGTAGCGTGGTGACACTTGGAATTACCGCGAGCGACAGTGACGGCAACGTGACCCAAGTGGAAGTGTTTAACGGCACGAACTCAATCGGTTTGGCTGATTTGGTGGGAGTGGATACGTATCGCTTCGACTATCAGGCGAGTTCGCCTGGTCTGCTGAACTTACAAGTTCGCGCGACCGATGACTTAGGCAATATCGGCTTCTCTAATTTGGCAGAAGTCAGTGTGATCACTGGCGAGATACCGATGGCGAGCATCGATAGTCCTATGGCAGGCGATGATTTCAAATCGGGTGAGACCCTAGAAATTACTGTGACAGCGACCGACACGGATCCTGATGGGTTCATCACGAGCGTTGAAGTTTTCGACAATGATGTATTACTAGGCCTTGCGAATCCAACGGGCGTAGCGGACAGATATCTACTGAGCTACCCCACGAGTGTGGCTGACCTGGGTAATCTGAATTTGCAAGCCCGCGCGGTCGACAACCAAGGCAATATTGGCTTCTCTGATCTAGTTGTAGTCGACGTGGTCCCGGGCGCGGTACCAGCAGTGAGAATCACAAGTCCAGTGGACGGCAAAGTATTCTCTATCGATTCATTGATTCTTTTGAACTTTACGGGCACAGATGTCGACGATCGTATTGTCAGCGTTGAGGTGCTTAGCAACGAATCCTCGGTTGGCTTCGCGTCCTTGAGATCCAGTACAACGGCCCCTGTTACGGACCCTGTTACGAATATTGTTACGGCTCTTAATTATACGGGCACCTATGAATTTATACTGACTGAAACAGCAACAGCAGGTCTGCAGCGTTTGACCGCAGTGGCGACCGATGAACTGGGCAACCGCACGACCTCGAGCGAGGTAAACATACTTCTGAGCAGTGGCATCTCTCCGGTGACCGTGCTTAATGCGGTCAATAGCCTGGCACCAGCAGTTGCTCCTGCAGTCGATGTGGTTGACAGAGGCAGCATAGTGTCACTTAGCATTAGCGCGAGCGATAGTGATGGCAACGTGACCCAAGTAGAAGTGTTCAACGGCGCGAACTTAATCGGTCCGGCCTCTTTGGTCGAAATAGATAACACAGTGAATCCCCCATTGAGTACGTATCGCTTCGACTACCAGGCGAGTTCGCCTGGTCTGCTGAACCTGCAAGTTCGCGCGACCGACGACTTAGGCAATATCGGCTTCTCTAATTTTGCTAAAGTCAGTGTGATCACTGGCGGGATACCGGCTATCACAATCGATAGCCCATTGAGCGGTGAACCGAACATCTTTAATCATGGCGACGTAATCCCATTAGAGATCACAGCATTTGATCCCGATGGGTCTATTTCTAGTGTAAGAGTTGAGGTGCTCAGTAACGAGACATCTTCGGAATCGAATCAGCCATCGAATCAGGCATCGGGTCAAGAGTCGTCGGCTCAAGAGGCATTGAAAATAGATTCTGTCGGCAACGACCAATATCGCTATTCCTTGGATACGGTTTCGCTTACTGCTGGCACGAAGCTCATTTCGGTAAGTGCCGTTGATAACCGCGGTAATGTCAGCACTGATGTGGTTGAAATTAGGCTCGATGTTGTTCCGTTTTCGGTCAATTTTGTTACTCAAACAGCGATTGATACGGCTCCTGGCTTCATCACAACACCAATAACATCGCCACACGTAATTGAGGGAAGAGAAGGCGAATTCTTTAGTGTTAAACCTAGCTTTACGGTTGAAATAGGCGGCATTGATGCATCTACCCTGGCATCTTTAGTTTGGCACCTAGACGACGGTAGTCCTTCGGTGAGTCAAACACTTCTAGTGGAAGCAGCGGAAGATGGGCAAGCAGTTGCAGAAGTGGCTAGCTCGACTTACACCCAAAGTTTTGAATTTAGCGGCACGGGCACCTTGACTGTCACGGCAACTAATTCAGACGGTGTTGCAGTGGAAAATTCACTCACAGTCTTTGTCGACCTACCTGAGCCAGTTACAGACCTGACTGATTTTATTAACTACATCTACAATCAAGTTCAAGGTGCGGTTCCGAGTGCAGTGGGTGTCGATGCTTTGATTAACGGTGAGCAATACGAAATCGTTACAGTAGGCACTACTGATTTCACAGAATTAGGTGCGGCTGACAGTAATGTAGGAACAGTATTTACATCTAATGGAACCGCTGGAGCAGGCACTGGCACTGTCCGGAGCGAAGTTATAGCTGCGATTAATGCGATCAATATACTTGGTGGGGATACAGCGGCAAACCGTGCCGCATTTGCTGCTTCGCTCTTCCTGTCTGATCAATACAACAATCCACGATCTCAGACTGTTGCTCTTGTCTACAAGACGCTCACAGGTCAGTGGCCTTCTCAAATTCAGCTGGAGGCAGGCTTGGACATTATTTCGCAGGATGCCACAGTCCAATCAAACCAAACAACAGTTTCGCTCAACGGCTCGATTACTACAGGTGGCACTCAGGCCCTCAGTTTCAATTATTCGGCAGGCGATGATGTTACGATAAGAGTCACTGGTGATGGAACAAATGGGAATTCTTTGAATTATGCGACCATCACGGTTCGCGCACCGGATGGTACTTTTGTCGGGAATTCAGACAATATTTTCTTCTTTGGCCGAAATCAATCGCTTAGCTTTACCGCGTCCCAGACAGGTGCCTATTCTGTTATCGTTGGCAGTTATTATTCGTTCTATTCTGGGGACTTTGTTGCTATATCAACTTCCAGTAGCACCGAATCAAATCTAGATACCTTAGCGGCGAGGGCACTCGTTGAGTCTATGGAGGGTTCGTATAATGGGGCGAATGGTTTCTTGGCAGATGCCGATACCGGTTCGCCTCTTCTATCTCCGGCTTTTGTGGCGCAAATCTACTTGAATAAGCATGGGGTCGGTATCACGAGCCGGAATTCAAGTATGCTTGGTCAGTGCATGACAGGCGTTAACGAAGACATGGGTAATGGATATATCCTGCCTGGATACCAAAGCAATGTCGTCAATTTTGTCGCCGATTTTGCACTCGATGTAGATCTAGCTACTGGCCAATTAGCTTCGATTCCTACTGACGATGGCTATCCTTACTCTGGAACCTTGTATTATGGCCGTCCAAACAACCCTCTGTCATCTTGGGATCAAGCTAGGGTAGCGGTTCAGTCTGATGCTAATTCAAGTTTTGCTCGAAGGGCCTTACTGGGTATAGAAAATCCTACCCAGACATTAGAACCTACCGATACAGTGTATACATTCACTCCGCCTGATGAAGAAGACCCTGTAAGCCGTACGCTTAATGAATTCATGGCTTTAACCCTTGAGGAAGCCTTGGCTGAAATCTTCGAGAGTGTTGAATTTGCTGCCCAATTCGTAGGTGATACTACCAGCGGTGATGCAGATGGAGACGGTGTTTCCGATTATATCGACAGCTTTGTTACGCAAAGAATGTTGGTTCTTGGAATTGTTGATGTAACTATGGTAGGGGCCAACTACGATGCCGATGGGGATGGCGTCTCAAATATTGCAGAGATTCTACTCAATGCAGATCCCTCTCTTGTAGCCAGCACGCCGGTATCTGCTAAAACTTCTATGGAAGTCACAGATACTGCCGCTTACTTTGTCATGGAATTCGTTCGGCTAAAACCAAGCCTGACGCGTAGTGGGGTGTCAGCAGTGCTCGAATGCGCTGACGAAACCTTCACATTCGCACCGGTGGTTGATGTAGAAAGTAATCTGTCGCTATCTGCAGATCAGTCTGGGATCAGTAGCGATTATGAGAGAGTCGAATTCCGGGTGGATACGTCTAGTATAGACTGCAACTTTTTCAGACTTTCAGTACAGTAAATCTAAATCAAGCCCGCTGGTGACAGCGGGCTTTTTTATATATTAATTGAAAAGAGAGCTGAGGGTCTCGCGTGGCTTACTTGCGCTCGAAGATGTTCCATAATGCAACTTTTTCTTACGAGTGGCACGATGTGATGATACAGATGGGTATTTCAAACGTTTCGGGTATCTCTCCATGGGAGAGATCTGCCATATGAAATGAGCTTACAGAATGAGCATGGCGTCGCCATAGCTGTAAAAGCGATATTTTCGATCAATGGCTTCGGCGTAAAGTTCCTTTAGCCATTGGATGCCCTCTTCGCTGCCAGGTGTGAGAAAGGCGGAGACGAGACACAGCAGGGTTGATTTTGGCAGATGGAAGTTAGTAATCATGCCGTCGATGGCTGCAAATTCACTGGGAGGGTAGATGTAGATGTCGGCCTCAGCTTGCACAGAGCCTGAGGGCGTGATGCAAGTCTCAGGAGAAAGCTGTGTCCGGCGCATGGCGTCCTCGATCGAGCGAACGGAGGTCGTGCCGACGGCGATGCGCGCGCCGGCTTCGGGCTTCTGTAGCTCGGCGAATGCGCTGGATGGAATTTCATACCATTCGCGGTGTATGTTGTGGTCTTCAATATTCTCGACTTGGATGGGGTGAAAGGTGCCGATGCCGACTTGCAGTGTGAGGTCGTGAAAGCGGGCTCCGCCATTTTCCAGCTCGGCGATTAGCTCGGGCGTGAAGTGCAGTCCCGCGGTCGGTGCGGCCACTGCGATACGTTTATCGAAGTCAGCATAGACGGTCTGGTAACGCTTATTGTCATTGTCGCGCCTAGGGTCGTCATCAGTACGCTCAATGTAGGGCGGAAGTGGGAGGATCCCTAGCCGCTCCGAGAGGTCGGTGATGGACTCATCGCGCTCAGGTTGGAAACGGACTCGGTAGTTACCATTCTTGCCCACTTCGAGCACCTGTGCGGTGTATTCCCCCGCCATTTCAAAGCTCCCTGCAGTGAAAGTTTTCTTGCCCGGTTTTAACAAGCACCACCAAGTCCGTGCATCTTCAGCAGGTTGGAGTAGCAGGCACTCGACCTTGCCGCCAGTGGGGCGTTGTCCGAATATGCGCGCTTTCAGCACGGCGGCGTTGTTACGAAAAAAGCGCGGGCAAGTGGGTAGGTATTGTCCTATCTCGGAAAATTGGGCATGAGTGACCGAGCGTGTCTTACGGTCCACCACCATGAGGCGAGAGGCATCGCGCACGG
>Ga0209710_1002192_pt1 | contig 13981 bp, 18 predicted proteins | sample ArcticOcean_MG_C_5_FD_187436 | JGI IMG/M metagenome (GOLD analysis project Ga0209710, IMG submission 187436) | Marine microbial communities from western Arctic Ocean - ArcticOcean_MG_CB4_138 (SPAdes) (version 2) | ecosystem: Environmental > Aquatic > Marine > Oceanic | place: Arctic Ocean...
AATGGATTGCGTTTCTGGTAAGTTTGCGCGGGCAGTTTGGCACGTTTCTTTTAAACGACCCAATTGCCTGTTCGCCCAGAGGCACAGCAACGGCGGCTGCTATTACAGGTTCCGCTAACGATAGCAGCGTGACAACGGCGATGACGGGAACCTTGCTCGCTGGTGATTACATCCAGTTAGGTTCCGGCGTCAACGCAAGGCTTCACAAGGTTCTGCAAGACCAAAGTGGATCAGGCACGTTGGAAATATGGCCAGCTTTAAGGGTTGCACAGTCAAGCGTATCTGCCGATCTAACTAGCGCGGCTGGAGCTTTTCGGCTGTCATCAAACCAGCAATCGTGGTCGGTAAATGAGGCCAGCATCTATGGCATTACGTTTGCCGCGATGGAGGTACTATGACCAGAAGCACACCAGCATCCCTGCTGACCGCACTTAGTCAGCCTGAAGTTCTCCCGTTTTACGCGGTTGAGATGGTTTTCGACAGTGCGCCTGTTCGCTTTTGGACCGGGTACGGTGATCGGACGATAAGCGGTGACACTTATATTGGCACTGGAAACTTGCTTTCTATAACTGGCTTGGACGAAGTTAATGACCTGTCGGCTAAAAGCGTCACCTTGCAGCTTTCTGGTGTGTCTAGCACACTGGTGTCTTTGGCTTTGCAAGAGCCTTATCAGCGCAGAGTTTGCAAAGTATACTTTGGGACTACTGACACTAGCACGCCAATCGAGGTGTTTAGCGGCTTGATGGATGTTATGACCATTGAGGATGGCGGAGAAACCAGCGTCATTAGTCTGAAAGTTGAGAGCAAATTAATCCGTTTGGAAAAAGCATCAAACTGGCGCTACACAAATGAGAGCCAGAAATCTCGGTATAGCAGCGACACTTTCTTTGCTTACGTTTCCAACTTGCAAGATCGTGACATTGTTTGGGGCCGTGAGGTTAATTCTGGCTGATGGGTCCACGGGAGCATCTCAACGCCTATTTGAAGGCCGTAAAGAGCAAGCCTTTCGTATGGGGTCAACATGACTGCCTAACGTTTACCAATGACGCTTTTACGGCGATGTACGGTGAAGGCTGGGCCGATGATTGGTTGAGCCGCTATATGGTTAATGATCGCCCTATGCGGCGTAATGAGCTAATGCGTGAATTCCGTTGTTCTGATTTTGGCAAAGCTGTGGATAAGAGATTGCAGCGCGTTGACTGCGTCCCGCCGCTGGGTGCGCTGGTAACGACCAAGAAGGCCCGCAAGTGGGTCACGGGCGTTGCAATAGGCATTTGCACAGGCAGCAAGTGCGCTTTCTTGGACAAGGTTGGTGTGATATACCTACCGCTGGACGATATCGACGGAGCTTGGATTAAAACATGAAGTATAAACTTGGAAGCTACACCGTCAATAATTGGGATGATTGGGATAAAGCCCCGCGCGATCCAATCAGCATCGGGACCGCCATTGCCGCTGCGGTTGGGGCTGGCACTATCGGCACTTATATTATCATTGGTTTAACATATCTCGCCATCAGTGCCGTCACATCATGGGCGCTATCAGCCCTATTCCCCCAGCCTGATTTTTCGTCTTTTGGATCGCAGGGAACTTTGGTGAACGCCAGAGACGCGACAGCTTCTGCTGATTTTGTATATGGTCAGGTTCGCAAGGGCGGGACTGTAACTTTTTATGAGTCAACTGGGGACGAAAACAAGTTTCTTCACCAGATAATCGTTTTGGCATCGCATGAAGTTCAAGAGATTGGCGACATTTATATCAACGATCAGATTGTTACGCTTGATAGTAGCGGGTTCGTTACTACCTCTGAATGGGTGATAAGCGGCGGGGCAAGTGCATCTGGGGTGCGCATTGAGAAATTTGATGGGAGCCAGACGGCAGCACCTGCTGATCTTTTGAGCGAGTCAGAGCTTACCGGGGCAAATGCTCTGACCGCTAACTTTATAGGGAGCGGAATAGCTTATCTATATGTAAGATATGAATATGATGCAAACGTGTTTGCCAATGGCGTCCCATTAGTCACCGCTATAGTTAAAGGAAAAAAAGTATACGACCCACGAACAAATTCAACGGCTTACAGCAACAACGCGGCGCTTTGTATGCGTGATTTCATCACTAGCGAATACGGAATGAATGATAGCGCAATTGACGATGTAGTGTTTTCGGCGGCGGCCAATGAGAGCGACGAAGATGTAACCCTATCAGCGGGCGGCACTGAGAAGAGATACACGATCAACGGCATTGTGAAAGCAAGCTCACCTATAGGTGACGTGCTGGGCAAAATGTCTACCGCTTGCGCTGGCACGTTGTTTTGGGGTTCGGGTTATTGGAAATTAAAGGTTGGCGCATATACTGCACCAGTTAAAACTTTAACTTTAAATGATCTTAGAGGCCCAATCAATTTAAGCACCCGCACGACTATGAGGGATAGCTTCAATGGGGTCACTGGTACGTTTAATGACTCTGAAGCTGACTTTATTACTGCCGACTACCCATCAATAAAAAGCACTGTATTTAAAACTGAAGATGGCGGAGATGAGCTTTTGCTCGACTTGCCATTGCCATTTACGACCAGCGCGGCAACGGCGCAGCGCATTGCCAAGATGACCCTTTACCGAAGCCGTGAGCAAATGGCTTTAAGTGCTGACTTTGGGCTTGAGGCTTTCAATGTTGAGGTTGGCGACATCATTGCCTTTACGAATGCAAGATATGGCTTTAATGAAAAAGAGTTTGAGGTAGTCGGTTGGAAGTTCTCATCTAACCAAGACGCCGGCGATCTAAGGGTAAACTTGACGCTGCAAGAGACATCCGAGGCGGCTTTCTCTTGGACATCCAACGAAACAGCAATTATTGATAATAATACAAATTTACCTGATCCCAACGCTGGGCTTGCAATAACCAATCTGGTTGCTTCCGGTGGAGGTCGCACTCAGGGTGATGGCACGTTTATTAATTCAGCAATCTTATCTTGGGATGCCGTGTCGAGTTCGTTTCTGGCTTATTATGAAATTGAGTGGAAAGCCCTTTCCGATAGCGTATATGCCAGCACTACAACTACAGAAAACACCATTGAGCTTTCGCCTCTGGTTGACAATATAGAATACACATTCAGAGTTCGTGCAGTCAGCATTGGTGGAATTTCTGGGTCTTATGCCACGGTTTCATTTACTGGTGGTGGAGATGTTACTGCTCCCGGTTTGCCTACTGCAATTACTGCAAGCGGACATTTCGGATATATTACTATTGATTGGACTAACCCGACCAATTCAGATTTTAACTATGTCGAGGTTTACGAAAACACTACCAATACAAGCGCGGGGGCGACAAAGGTCGGGATTTCCGCTGGCAATACCTTTCAGAGAACTAACCTTGGGCTAAACCTGACCAGATACTATTTTCTTAAATCTGTTGATTACAGCGGGAATGCAAGCGCATTCACCTCTGGGGTTAATGCTACAACTACATATCTTGATGATGCCGACTTTGCTAATGGCATATACCAGTTATTCAGGGATCAAGGGCTGTATGCGATTAAAGATGTTTCTAGCCTTCCGGCATCTGGTGCATTTACGGGTGAAAAAGTATTTAATACCACTGACGCGAAGCTGTATAATTGGACTGGAACGGCTTGGGAAGCCAGTGCTACTATCCCCGGCCCCGGATCAATTACTACAACAGAAATAGCTGATAATGCTATATCAACGCCAAAGCTGGCTGCGGGTGCAGTAATAGCGTCTAAAATTGCTGCTGGTAGCATTACTGGCAACAAAATTACTGCCAACACAATAACGGGTGGGCTTATTGCTTCCTCTGGTATCATTACTAGTTCAGCCCAGATCAATAACGCTGTTATTGCTCAAGCTAAAATCCAAGATGCTGCTATCTCTACTGCTAAAATTGGCAATAACATGGTCACGTTCCCGCAGTTTGCACAGGGATCGTCGAGCATAATCCTACAGTATACCAATACAGCGAACACAACTGTTGTAAGTTTAACAGTTTATAACTCAGGCGCGCCTGCTCAAATCTTGGGGACTATGTCTTGTTCGCACTCAAATAATACCCCGGTTACTGCGGCTAATGAATACAGAAGTTTCAATTTCGTAATGTATAGAGGTGGCTCCGTTCTTACTGGCTTTAATGGTTCGCTGGTAGGGGGTTTTAATTCTCCGTCTATGGTTCTTGCTAAATTAGACAGCCCCGGCGTGGGGTATCATACCTATACATTGAAGGTTCAGAATGTTGGTGGTAATACTGCAAGAACAATTCTATTCTACCCCTCAATATCTTATGTGGAGTTAAAGCGATGAAGACTTACACAGTCTTTAATGCAGAGGAGATAGTATCTCTTCTAACAGTCACGGAAGAAACACTTCTGTTAAATATAAATGAGGGTGAAACCTATGTTGAGGGTTCTTATCCAGATGATCTTCATTATGTTAAAAATAATCAAATAAGAGCGTTTCCTGAAAAGCCATATTATCCAGTGGACTTTGACAAAGACACAGAGCAGTGGGTTTGGGACGAGACTTTATCATGGGCGCAATTAAGGGCCGAAAGAGATGCTCTTTTGAGAGACATGGTTGACCCTATTGTAAGTAACCCCCTACGATGGGCTGGCCTTACTTTGGAAGAACAGCAAGAGTACGCTGATTACCGTCAATCCCTTCTTGACCTTCCAGCCAACACAACTGACCCCAAAAGCCCACTTTGGCCTATATCGCCTTAGTGATTTACTACCTAGAGCCTTTGTGCTAGATTGCACGGGTATACGCTAACATAAACTTCGGAGGCCGATCATGGCGACTTTTAATAAAGTGAACGATTTCGTTGTGAACGCTGTTCACAATATGGACTTAGCCAGCGATCAGGTCGTTGTTGCACTGTCCAATACTGCACTAGCTTCAGAGTCTAGCAACCCATCCACTGATGGCAATGGTATTCTAGCAAACGTAACTCAGGTTACTTATACAAATCTATCTACTAGGGATGTGACGACATCTTCGTCAACCCAATCTGGTGGAACTTATAAGTTGGTTTTGGCTGACATCACACTTACATCCACTGGAGGAGCCACTGGTCCCTTTAGATATGTTTATATTTATGATGACACAGTTACGGTTCCTGCTGACCCACTGATAGGATACTATGACTACGGATCATCGTTGACGCTAAATGATGGCGATAGTTTGACTGTAGACTTCTCAGCGGCGAATGGCGTTCTTCAAATTGCATAAGGTGACTGACTATGGTGACGCTTGCAAATAGAGTAAAAGTTGTAACATCGACAACCGGAACCGGGACTATAACTCTTGGTTCCGCTGTCGCTGGATTTCAAACATTTTCTGATGGCAGTGTATCTGATGGCGATACAGTTCGTTATACTATAGAAGATGCAGACTATTGGGAAATTGGCTCTGGTGTCTTCAATAGCAGTGCTGGAACAATGACTAGAATAGTTCTTCAAAGCAGTAGTTCAGGATCAGCTATAAATTTGTCGGGAAGTGCGGAAGTTTTCCTTACTGTTTTGGCTGACGATCTCAATGCTTCCTTAGATTACGGTCTTATCACTGGCGCAGTTACTTTAACGGATGATTATGGAGGTCTGGTCTGATGGCACGGCAAATTCAACTACGAAGAGGCACTACAACGCAAACGGCCTCGTTTACTGGCGCTTTGGGCGAAGTTACTGTCGATACAGATAAGGACGTTGCGGTCATTCATGACGGGTCAACTGCTGGTGGTTTCCCTTTAGCCAAGACATCTGATCTTGGAACAGCGGCTTTTACAGCCATAGGTGACTACGCTGTTGCGTCACAAGGAACTGCCGCTGATGCAGCGTTGCCCAGAACTGGTGGCGCTATGACGGGGGCCATAACTACCAACTCAACGTTTGACGGTGTGGATATTGCTGTCAGAGATGCCATCCTTTCCAGCACTACTATCACTGCTGGTGCAGCTTTACCCAAGGCCGGTGGAACCCTATCTGGTGACATAGACGGTAATGGCAATAAGGTTTTGTTTGCTAATATGTATGCAAACCTAGTTGACCTACCTAGCGCCACTACCTACCACGGCATGTTTGCCCACGTACATGCCACGGGAAAAGGTTACTATGCCCATGCTGGCGCTTGGATTGAGCTTGCTAATGAAGCAGATAAGCTAAACCTCAGTGGCGGGGTTATGACAGGTGCTATCACTACCAACTCTACATTTGACGGTAGGGATGTTGCTACAGATGGCACAAAACTAGATGGCATTGAGGCTGCGGCTGACGTTACAGACGCGACCAATGTAACCGCCGCTGGCGCACTTATGGACAGTGAGGTCACAAATCTAGCACAGGTAAAAGCATTTAACACGGCGGACTATCTTGCTTACGATGCAAACCTTCAAGGTTTCGTTACTGCCCTTACTTTGCCGACAGCGGACGGCACAAGCGGTCAAACTTTAGTAACTAACGGAAGCGGCACTATCAGTTTTGCGACTAATAGTTCTGGTATATCAACAGGTAAAGCCATTGCAATGGCAATCGTCTTTGGATAAAGGAGGCTAGAAAATGGCTGCACCAAATATTGTAAATGTAAGCACGATTATAGGCAAATCCGCCACTATCGCACTTACTTCAACTAACGCCACAGCGCTGGTAAGCAACGCTGCATCTAGCAGTAAGGTCTTTAAGATCAACATGATCCAAGTCGCTAACGTAGATGGATCAAACGCCTGTGCTGTAACTATAGACATGCACAGCGCCGCTGCTGGCGGTGGCACAGCTTACTCCATTATGAGCGAGGTTACTGTCCCTGCAAAAGCTTCTATAGTTGCGCTAGACAAGAACACGGCAGTTTATCTTGAGGAAGATCGTTCTATTACGGCAACTGCTGGAACGGCAAGTGATCTTGAAGTGATCATTAGCTATGAAGAAATTAGCTGATAGGAAACTATAATGTCTAAAAATACAGGCGGCTTCATAGGCCAAGACGGTATAAAAGCACCCGATCCAGCCACAGGTGTTTCTGGCGCTTCTGGTCAGGAAAAGGTGGTAGTTAGTTTTACCGCTCCCGAAAATGTTGGCGGGTCTGCTATTACTGGATATAGGGCGCAGTCAAATGATGGAATAGGATCGTCTGGCTCTGCGTCCCCAATTACTGTATCTGGCTTAACCGGAGCTACAAGTTACACTTTTAACGTGTGGGCTATCAATGCGTTTGGCTGGTCCTCTCCTAGCGATGCAAGCGCGGCTGTTGTTCCTGCAGCCGCACCCACACCCTATGGATTGTTTTTCAGCGGATACGGGACTGGCGTTAGTGCGATAAACCAAATAACCTTTGCGAGTCTTGGAAACGCCACCGACATCGGTGATCTTTCGATTGTAAGGGCAACGGCATCACAGGGTTCTGCCACTAGAGCAGTTATCTCTACCTTTAGAAACAGCGCTTCAGATAGTCCCGCTAATGCTGGTATAGACCTCATAGAATACGTCACATTCGGGACCGCTGGGAATGCAACGGACTTTGGCAATTTAACTCTTGCTAGGTGGGCGGGGTCTTCTGTTGGAAATTCAACTAGATGTTGTTTTAGTGGTGGTTATCCTACCTCCGGTGCTTCAAACGTCATAGATTACGTCACAATTGCGACAACCGGGAATGCTATTGATTTCGGAGATACAACAGTTGCTAATGGTCAAAGTGGCGGGCTTGCTTCCCCTACAAGGGGTGTTACTAAGACAAGTTCTGGTAATATCATAGAATACATCACAACAGCGACAACCGGAAACGCTACTGATTTCGGAGATGGAACTCAAAGTTATTACGACACAATGGGTGCTTCCTCAAGTACAAGAGGATTGTTTGCAGGCGGTTACTCGGGGGGTGCTATAAAAAATATAGATTACATCACAATTGCGACAACCGGGAATGCCGCTGATTTCGGCGATTTAACCATTAATAGACAAGGTTATAGCAGTGGGGCCTCAAATAATATTACGGCAGTATTCGCGGGTGACACTTCTGCCTCAATGGAAAAGGTAACAATAGCAACTCTAGGCAACGGCACTAGTTTCGGAAATTTGACCCAAGCAACGGCAGCTACTGGATGCTCTAACGTTCATGGAGGACTTCAATAATGCCCAATTTTCAGGGCGTATGGAGCCTAACTACTCAATACAAGAATGTAAATTCTTGGCCTAATCCTCCATCAACTGTGTATGGAATGTTTTTTGGTGGATACGGAGCTAATAGCGGCAACCCAAAAATTAATAACCAAATTAACTTTTCTTCCCTTGGGAATGCTACTCTTACGGGTGAGCTTTCTGTTCAAAGAGCATTTGCAGCACAGGGTTCTTCTACTAGAGCAGTTATTTCTTCCTTTAGAAACTCAGCTAATGCTGGTATTAACCTCATAGAGTATGTAACATTTGCTACAAATGGGGATGGAGTAGACTTCGGCGATTTAACCGTTGCTCGTTGGGCCGGTGGTTGTGTTGGAAATAAAACTAGGGCTGTTTTCTGCGGCGGTTTTCCCGTTAGTGGCCCCTCCTCAAACGTGCTGGATTACATCACAATCGCGTCAACCGGAAATGCCACTGATTTCGGTGATGCACTATCTGGTGAAGGTAATGTAGGTGCGGTTTCTTCTCCAACAAGGGGTGTCATGAAGATTGGTTCTACTAATGTTCTAGAATACATCACAACTGCAACAACTGGAAATTCCACTGATTTTGGAGATACAACCTCAACCTATTATGCTCCAATGGGAGCTTCTTCCAGTACAAGAGGATTGTTTGCAGGCGGTATGAAAATTCCATCTTACGCCTATAGAATCGAGATAGATTACATCACAATTGCGACAACCGGAAATGCTATTGATTTTGGCGATATGACCGTTGCGAGACAAAATTATAACAGTGGCGCTTCAGATAGTACCATAGCAGTATTTGCGGGTGGTGTGGATGTTAACTCAATGGAAAAGGTAACGATAGCAAGTTTAGGAAATGGCATTGATTTTGGAGACTTGACTGTCGGATGTAATGTTACTGGTACATCCAGTGGTCACGGAGGACTTCAATAATGCCCAATTTCCAAGGTGTATGGGACCTAGCAACTCAATATGAGAATAACGCTTCTTGGCCTGTTCCCTCAGCAACTGTGTATGGATTGTTTTCTGGTGCATATCCTTCCTCTGGATCATCTACTATAGACCAAATAAACTTTGCGAGTCTTGGTAATGCTACAAGTACAGGATCGCTTTCGTATCAAAGAGGATGGGCGGCACAAGGTTCTAGCACTAGAGCAGTTTTCGCTGGCGCAAGCGATTCTGGGGGAAGTGGCGTAAACACCGTAATAGAATACGTCACATTTGGGACCGCTGGAAATGGAACGGACTTCGGCGATTTAACCGTTGCTCGTTGGGCTCCTTCTTCTGTTGGAAATTCAACTAGGGGCGTTTGGGCTAGTGGTAGTCCTTCCTCCGGTAGATCAAACGTGATGGATTACACCACATTCGCGACAACCGGAAACGCTACTGATTTCGGTGATATTGCAACCCAATCGGCATCTCCCGCCGGGCTTGCTTCCCCTACAAGGGGCTGCCTTAAGGCGGGTTTCCTTGCTGGTAGCCCTTATTACAGTAACGCGATTGATTACATCACCACAGCTACAACCGGAAATTCTACTGATTTCGGTGATACCACCTATTCTGCGTATAACCCGGGTGGGGCCTCTTCTGATACAAGAGGATTGTTTGTGGGTGGGGTAGTAGCTACCACCGGTATATCAAACATAATAAATTACATCACAATCGCGACAACCGGAAATGCTTCTGATTTCGGTGATTTAGCCGAGGCTAGAAGAATTCAAATGTCTGGTTCTTCAAATAATATACTTGCAGTATTCGGAGGCAGTTATTACTTAAACTCATTGGAAAAGATAACAATAGCAACTCTAGGAAATGGCACTGATTTTGGAGACCTAACTCAAACTGGTTTTTATAGCGGCTGTTCTAATGGTCATGGAGGACTTCAGTAATGCCCAAAGATACAGTAAAAGAAACTGCACTAGCTACGGTAGACCTTAACATTCAGCTTCCATCTGCAAAGCCTGAATATAAGTCGATGTTAGCTAACATTGCAGAAAAAGCCCCTGCCATAGCGCAGGCGTCCAGCAACTTCTACAAGTCGCACTCTCAGATGATGTCTGTTACACTGGATGTAACTGCAATTACGCCTATCCGCTCCGTTAAGCATAGCCTTGCTGAGATTGAGAAAACTAAGGCTGCTCTGCAAGAAGCTTACTTTAGAATGAAGAAAGACGAGGTTAAGCTCAAGAAACTAGAACGCAAGCTGTTAGAAGAGACTGACGAACTTGAGTATGAGTTGATTGAGATCAAGATTAACGAAAAACAAGCTACCGCCGCAAGCTCACGCGGCTATGTCGAGGCGGCTGTTCGCAAGCTAAACTTCTTTAGCAATCAGTACGAAAACCTAATGAAGAAAATCGGAAAAGATGAGTTGACTGAGGCTGACTACGAGCTTGAGGAAGTCAAATACCACATTATGACTTGCCTTAAGCAGGCGCTAAACTCTGCCCGTCCACGCAACGGCGTGATTGACGAAGGCAACATGATCTACCTGTTTGATCTTGGCATTAATGCAGCGCAGGCGCAGCTCGAAGTTATGTCATATCTTAACTGGGAAAACGAAATTATCAAAGAAGGCCAAGTCCCAGAGCATCACCACACGGTGCAGTGGTTAGAGGCTTGCGCCGATAAATGGGCGCATTGTCCAAGAGACTTTGCAAAAAGCCGTGGATTTGATATATTAGACGAAACATCCCTGACCAACACACAACAATTGGAGAAGCCTGATGGCGCATGAAGTTTGCAAATATCGCTTAAACTCGGACGGGACTATCCCTGATTTTATCTGTTTCCATAACGATGGTATGCACGGCTTGTGCGTTGTTGCTGATAACCTTGAGGCTTCACCGCGTGACAACCTAATGGTTGGCATTACTGAGGATAACGCAACTGGCGATTTTACATCTTTCGGCAGCAAGTCAACTCTTCAGACATACATTGCTTCAATCTCTGGTAGCTGGACATCCCTAGCGCCAACGGATGATGATCCAGACGCAACTGAGGCATTTGATGCAGCGGCAGAAGCTACTAGAATTTGGAACGCATTGACTGCCTTAAACTCCGCCTGATAGATAAATTAATTTAGAGGGTTTAAAAAATGCTTGGATTTTCACCTTTAGCCTCTAGTGCAATTGCTTCTACTGGAGATGACTCAGTTGGAAATTCCCTTTCTGCGAGTGCGGGATATTTTGTTCTTTCTGGGCAAGATGCAGCTTTCATTACCAGTGAAATAATTGGCACAGGTATATTTACCTATACTGCTCAAGACGCTGAATTAGTTGTTATTAAACCAGCGGACGCAGGGTCTTTTGCGGTATCCGGTCAAGATATTGATTTCCAAAATTCTTATAGCATAGATGCGCGTCAAGGCACGTTCATCATTGCACCACAGCTAGTGACAGACAATACTCGCAAGGTAGCATTATCAGGCGAATTTATTCTTGAAGGTCAGTCAATCGGCGTAAACTTCCCTCTGGTTTCTGATGAAGGAAGTTTTTCAATTGCGGGTCAGAATAGCGTATTTAGCATTTCAATGTTTGTTGGGGAAGGCGCATTAGCGTTAACTGGTCAAGCAGCTAACCTAAATACTAGCAAGAAAATAATTCTCACTGATGCTGGAATATTCAATATTACGGGTCAAGATGCGGAATTATTGCTGGTTCGCGATGTGCAGGCAGCAACCGGAACATTTACCTTAACTGGACAGCAAAACGCATTCAACCGAGGATATGGGTTTGCAGTTGATGCTGGTGAATTTGTTCTTACATTCCCTGATATTGATACTGATACAAGCATCATAGCCGAAACTGGATATTTCAATTTAACTGGGCAAGATGCTTCTTTTAATAATAATGAAATAATTGAAGGTGACGTTGGTGTATTCGGATTAACCGGGCAAGATATTCAGTTTAATACGCATGAGGTTTTTGAAGTAAATGCTGGTGAATTTGTTCTTACATTTACTGACACCGATACTAATACAAGCATCATAGCCGAAACTGGATATTTCAGTGCAACCGGACAAGACGTTGTTTTCAACGCAAGCAAAATAATAACTGCGGACGCTGGTATATTCTCAATAACGGGCCAACAAGTTGACCTAGATGTAAGTGATAACTTTATTGCAGAAACTGGTATCTTTAACTTTGATACAGAAACCGCTGCTATTAAAGCTCGGTTTTACATTACCGCAGGGTCCGGTGGTTTTGTTTTAACTGGTCAAGATGCTTCTCTTACAGAAGCTGAATTATTGGCTGCTGAGACGGGTATCTTTTCAGTTTCAACTGAAGATGCTCAATTATATCCTATCCTAACTTTACCCGCTGGGGCTGGCGTTTTCGTCATAGAGGGAAAAAATGTTGGTTGGGGAGAATTCTTGAAGATAGACCAAGCCGGGTCATTTGTGCTAACTGGTCAAAATAATAATATGACCCACAACAGAGTAGGGCGCTTTGAGACAGGCAGTAGAACTAATAGAGCGGTACTCGCATTAGCAAACGCTGTTAATAGAGTTATATAATTTAAATAGAAACGAGGCGGCTTAAAATGAGTTTTAGAATAAAACAAGGCGATACAGTCCCGGCTTTGCGAGTTAGCCTGCTTAATGGCACTGATAATGCTATAAGCCTTGACGGCGCTTCTGTTAGATTTCACATGAGAACTATAGGAAGTTTATCAATTTTAATTGATAGTAGCGTATCCGTAATAGATGCGGGGTCAGGTGTTATCCAATACGATTGGGTGGCTGGAGACACTTCCTCAATTGGTTCTTATCAAGCCGAATTCCAAGTGACTTATGCTGACGGGAAAATAGAGACTTTCCCAAACTCAGAATATATCAGTGTTGAAATAATAGATGACATTTCCTAAGGGGAAAAATGATATGGATAAGAGAACAGTAAGCAGCGCACATGAGCGCATAAATGAATTAAATGTAACTTTTGCGTCTTTGCGTACTGAGGTAACCATTCAGCATAAAGACCTCTTCGGACGAGTAAAACGGATGGAAAGCATTATGATCGCTGCAACGGCCTCTATTATTGGTCTTTTGATAGCTGTCTTGATGAAGATGTAAGAATGTATGGCTGTTCTCGAAACCATCATGGCGGCGAATGCGGCTTACGGAGTCATAAAAAAATGTCTTGAAAACGGGCGTGAAGTTAAGGATATGGTGGGCCATGTCGGCAAGTTTCTTACCGCTGAAGATGACCTAAAAGATGCTGTAAACCGCAAGAAAAACAACCCATTAACTGCTATTACAGGTGGTGCAGAAGGGGATTGGGAAGAGTTCCAAGCCCTTGAGAAAATTCAAGAACAGCGCCGTGAACTAGAGTCTTGGTGCAGATTGTACGCTTTACCCGGCACATGGGATAAATGGCAATTTTTTCAGGCTGAAGCTCGTAAGGCTAGAAAAGCTGCACAAAAACAACGTGAAAAAGAACGCGAACAATTAGTCGAAATGGTAATGATGTGTGTCGGTTGTTTATTCGCGGTGAGTGGCATGGCTGCACTCGTCTTTGCACTTGGACGATACATGGAGAAATGGTAATGTGGTTCTTAATGTGGATGCAGTTCTTCAATAACGATCTCAAGTATCACCAATTGTCCCAGCACCCAAACAGGGTCGAGTGCATGAAAGCGCGAGATGAAGCAAAGGTTCTAGTTACGGCAAGGACAATAATGGTGCAGTGTTTTGAGGTAAGGATCGGGGATTAAAATGGCAGCAAAGAAGCTTGAAGACCAATCTAAGTACGATGCTTATGACATGGACGGAGACGGAATTGTTTCTGACTCTGAAATGTCTAAGGCCAAAGAGATTAGGGAAACTGAAGACGCGCTGAGAAAG
>Ga0209710_1002194_pt1 | contig 13980 bp, 8 predicted proteins | sample ArcticOcean_MG_C_5_FD_187436 | JGI IMG/M metagenome (GOLD analysis project Ga0209710, IMG submission 187436) | Marine microbial communities from western Arctic Ocean - ArcticOcean_MG_CB4_138 (SPAdes) (version 2) | ecosystem: Environmental > Aquatic > Marine > Oceanic | place: Arctic Ocean: Canada...
TACTTAATGGGAAACCATTTGTTGTAGTAGACGGAGATACCGTTGCAGACACAGAAGGTAATAGATATCGACTAGATGGTATTAATGCTCGTGAAACATCTAAGATTATAGAAGATGATGAAGGTCTACGTTATAAGAGAGGTTATGTTGGAGCTGAAGCTCAAAAACAAGCTCTTATAGATGCCATCAATGATGGTGGCTATGACACAATGGAGTTGCTCGGTAGACGAGATAACAGTAAGGGTAATCGAGAGATTGTTGAACTTAAAAATAAAAACAACTCAAAAATATCTAATAAATTAGTTGCTTCAGGCATAGTAGAGGTTGACACCAACACTACTGCCGAAGCAATTAAATTAAAAAGAGCTAATGCCTTATTTAATGCTGTATATGGATATGAAAAAAACCCTAACCTATTACCAAGACAAGACGTAAGAGATGCTATGGATTCTAGAGGTCTTGCATTTAAAACTAAAGCGATTAACGAAGAATACTTTAATCCTGAAATAAACTCTGATGTTCAGTTCAGACGTAATGATAGAACACTAGATAATAAAGCAGTAGGCATAGGCAATCAAGCAGCAGTATCTTGGGGTGTTGGCTGGGATGGTATTAAAGAAGGTTTGTGGGGCTATGCAGATGCGGTAGGTCAAACTACTGGATTTGAAATGTTAGAGAACTTAGGTGAAGCTGGTACTAGACGAGCAAGAAGTGAAGCTATGCTTGCCCCAAACACACTTATGGATTATGAAGATGTTGATAGTGTAATGGATGGTTTCTCTTATGTCTTAAACAATGCAGCAGCTTCTGCACCTTATATGATCACTACATTTGCAGCCATGGCAGCTGCAGGACCTATTGCAGGTTTAACTGGAGCAACTTCTTTAGCAGCAGGAGCTACTTTAAACTCAGCAAGGCTTATAGCAGGTGTAACAAGAGCAATGGTAAAAGGTTCTCCTTCACTCATTTATGCAGGTCAAGCATGGAATGAAATGGAGGGAGATAAAGGTATAGCACAATTTGTTTCAGCTTCTGTAACTGGTGTAGCTATTTCTGCATTAGAAAGATTAGGTTTAAGTGGATTAATGTCACCAACTACTTTGTTATCTTCTGGAGGCGTTAGAGCAGTAGCTACTGCATATAGAAACAAATTAGGTAAAGATAAAATAACTATTGCTGAAGCAGTAAAGCATGTAGCAAGAGTAACACGCTCAGAGCAAGGTCAGCTAGCTAAGCAATTAGCAGTTAGATTAGACCCTACTAAATTAGCTAGGTTTTCTGGAACACAGTTAGGCAGAGCTGCAATACTAGGTATGCTTAAAGAAGGTGGAACTGAATTAATACAGGAAGGTTTGCAAGTAGCAAACGCTGCACTAATGTCTGATAAAACTTATACAGCTAAAGAATTAAAAAATAGGTTTATGAATGCAGGAATTGCAGGTGGAGTACTCGGTACGGGTTTTTCTTCAGCAGGTAACATACACCAACAAACTAAAAATAGACTGATGAAAACAGATCTTGTTCAGAATCAGATGGAACGACAAAGAATAATAGAGCAGGCAAGAATACAAGATGCTACGCTATTACAACAAGAAGGAAGAAAAATAAATAGTGTTAAACAGAATATAAAAGAGTTTGATAATACTGATATAAATATCATAAAACAAGAAGGGATAAATGAAGATAAAATAATTGTTTATGATCCTGCTGGTAAACCTATTATAGCTACTGTAATAAAAACTAGTGAAAAAGGTGGTAAGATAATTAAATTAGAAGATGGATCAGAGCATATCCTCAATAATAGTGCATATTACGACCAAAGTATTTATGATGGTGTTGATATTGGTTTCAATACTGGTGATACTAATCAGACCCTTAATTCTAGAGACTTTACTAAAGAACAGATAGAAAGTCTTTTACCTCAATTAGAAAGTCAGATTAAAAGTTTTGAAGATCAAGGTGCAACTAACCAATTAACTTACTTAGATCTTAGATTAAAAACCAATGCATTAAAAATTAAACTTAAAGTTTTAAATGGTCAAACAGTAATTAAACCTAAAAACCCTGATATAGTTCAACAAAAAGAAATAAAGTTAAACTACACTGAAGGCGGTAATACGGTTGACCCTGTAACTAATAAAGAAAGATCAAATAGCAGTATTGTTTCTCGAATGTCAGATAGATATAAAGACACTAAAAAAGGTGTACGTAATTTCTTTAAAAACAATGATGACCTGTTTGATTACGTTGAATCTATGGCTAAAGGTGTAGGTCGATTAGTTAAAGCCTCTGAAGCAGTTGCAGTTGATATGAATAAATTAGTATTGAGTAAGACAGGCTTAGATATTTTTGCTAGAGTAGGTCAAGTAACTACAGGTGTTTATCACGCAGGCATGAACTTTAAACAGTACCATGATCAATTACTTCAAGATTATAAATCAGGAGTAGATGAAAACGATATAGCACAAACATTTGGATATAAGAACATAACTACAGGTAATGTAGGTTATATAACTGAACAGCTAAGGGCTTTCGGTGCTGCTAATGGTTTTCTTTTAGTTCAAAAGTATAGAAAACTAATGGAAAAAGATTCTACTAAGAAAGAAATTTACTTAGAAGAAATAAAAAGGAAGTTAGTTGCTAAAGGGTTTGATCTTAATATTGATTTAACTCAAGAGAAATTACTTCGAATTAATCTCGGAGCTAGATCATTACAATATTCATATGAAAGAATGCAAGCATCTATAGATGAGGCTATGGATAAAGAAGATTCTTCGCAAAGAAGAAATAAAAGAAAGAAACCAACTGTTAAACCTAATTATTGGTGGAGAAACAGAGGCTTTGATTGGCGAAAAGTTAAAGATAATCCTAAGAATTTTAAAACATGGTATAAAAATACAACAAATTCTTCTGATAAACAAGCACAAGAAATGTATGATAGTGTTGTTAAAAGAAATACGTCTAACGACCAAGGTCAATACTCACTTTTAGATCAGAAATTTACTCCATACGCTTTATCTGACAGATCAGATATGGTAGCAGGTAGCTTTGGAACAAAAAAAGGTATAGATGATTGGAGCAGTAATAATATATTTGAATCATTACATAATTCTCAGAATGAAGTTGCTAAGTATGTATCTACAACTTATTACTTTGGAGAAGGCGGTTCTAAACTTAACAAACTATTCTATCAATTAGAGCAAGAGCAGTTAGGTGAGAATGGAGCTAAAGATTGGACTCAAGATGATATCGATCAATTTGCTTATTATGTAAAATCTATTATAGATAGTACACATGGTAATTTTAATCGCATATCAGACCCTCGCTGGGCAGCAGTTAATAGGTTTTTAACTAGTTGGTCTATCTTTGCTGGTCTATCATTATCTACTATATCCTCTATACCTGAAACAGCTATGATTTATTTTAATGTTAAAGACGATGTTGAATGGCAACAAGCAACTAGTCGATTGATGGAACAGATGACTAATAGTTGGACTAAAGCAACAACTGATGAGTATGAAAAGACTAAGCGAATGACAAAGCAATCAGGTCTTGGTGATGATATGAATACGGTTGTTGATCGTTATGCTACTGGAGATCGAGATGTTGCCTTCCTTAAGGTACATGAAACATTCTTTAGGTTAATAGGTATAAAACAATTTACTCAATTCCAAAGACGAATGAACGCTGGATTTGCTGTTGATTTTATTAAATCAGGATTAAAAAATTTAGAGGTTGCACCGCAAGACGATGCTGGTAACTTTAAGTTTAGTGAAATGAATGAACTAGAAATGAGAACCTATAACCAGTTAGCTGATCTTGGAATGGATGTTGACTTCTTATATAAGCAATACATGGAAGTGGCGGAAGCATTAAGAGATCCTCTATTTGATATAACAGATAACCATATGGTAATGGATGAGGGAGTTAGAGAGCTATCTAATAGAGAGCTAGCGGCTATCTCATTAATAGAAAAAAGAAATAAGACTAATCAAAGTGAAGCTGAACTAGCTAAGCGTACTGAACAACTGATAAAAGAGATAAATGAACAAATACAAACAGGTATATATCGTTTTGTCAATGAGAGAATTCAGAACCCACAAGCAGCTAATAGACCTCTTTGGTTTCAAGACCCTCATTACCAGTTGTTAACTCAATTTAACGGTTTCATAAGTACATTTACAGCTAATGTTGTACCTAAGTTATGGAACAACCAATTAAGAAAAGGAACAGCAAAGGTTAAATACGATACGTTTACTCTAGTACTAATAATGATAGCAATGGGTGGAGCATCTCAATATTTAAAAGACCTTCTTAAGTTTGGAAAGCCAAGCCCTTACTTAGATAATATCGGATATGCACAAAGAGCATTATATTCATCAGGAGTAATAGGTCAGTTTGAAAGAGCTATAGATATTGCTGCACCACTATACCCTCAACGAGCAGATAGTGGAATACAAAGTGTACTCAACCTAGTGTTAGGTGAAGCTGGACCTTCGCTTAGAAACATATCTAACATAGCTTCAGGAGCAGGTAACTTAATTGCAGGTGATACTGAAAGAGGTTTAGGTGATGTGTTTAGAGCAGCACCAGTTGTAGCACCGATAACTGCATTTAGAAAAGGAGCAGTTGATATTGCACATTTAAGAAACCCAGTTAGAGACGTATCACTACCTAATAAAAGAGATATCATAGATATGATATTACCAAATTAACTACGAGTAGTCTTCCTAAGAGGCTACTCTCCCTAGGAGATTAAACATGACTAAATATTTCGCATCAATAGCAAACGCAAGAAAAAAAAGAAGAGAAGCAAGTGAATCAGATATTATTGCTGAAGAGATTAATACGGTTGCCGAGCAACCTACAATCGCACAAACAGCTACTGAATTAAAAGATCAGGAAATACCTACGATAGTAGACACTACTGATGAGATAAGTAGCGGATTACCTAATGAGCTTCAACAAGAAAGACCTAGGATAGAAAGAGATCCAATGGAAAAGATTGAAGAAAACATTAATCAAACTGAGGGAGCAGACTTTGATGATCCTAAAGAAGCACTAGTAAAGGAAGTAGCTAGAGTAGGTACTATCCCTGATATAGAGACTGGTGAAGTATCTAATGATCTAGAAGTAGCTAGATTAAAAACAGAAGGTGAATTAAGTAATCAAGAAGATAATGCAACTGTATATGATACAAACAATTTAGACTTTGTAACAGCAGATGAAGCTCGAAACAAACTTAAATTAAATCATGTATCAAGAGATGGTTTAGTCAGTTTAACTGATGGTGCTTTTGAAATAGATGATAACCTAGATGTTGCAATAAAACCTACGCTACAAAGTAGTGACGAGTTATCTGTTAGACTTAAGAATTTCTTAGCCGCAAATGGTTTGCTTGATGAGAATGGGCGGCTATCAGTAGCGGTATCTAATGCTGCGGCATTAACTCTTGGAGAGACTATTCAAGATGATGTGAATAAAAGAAGTCAAGAAGAGAGAGGTCGCTACACTGATACTATGTCAGAAGGAGCAGGCTTTGATTCTGATTTGTTTAATACAACTGAAAAAGAAAAGGCAGTAACTGGATTTAAAATTAATCCAGAATATATTAGAGGTAACGTAGCTAGAGGTGTGTTTGATAAGATATTAGAAAATCCTAATATAGTAGAGGGCACAAACATAATGACAGGAAGAGGTGGTGGAAGCCAGCTTCTAGATCCTTTCCTTTTAGATATGATGGATACTATACTATGGCAATCATTTATTGACTCAGGTTACTTAACACTGTACAAACGAATAGATCCTAAAACAAATAAAGTAATAGAAGAAAAGTATATAATCTCACAGAAAGGAGATGCGTATTATAATTCAACTAGACCTATACTAAAAGCCTTAAAGAAAGATGGAAGAATAAACGTATCATCTACTCCAAGTATAGCAGGTGGACAATCACTTCCTGGATTTGAAAGACAAAGAAGAGATGCAGGAGCTTACTCTTTAAAATCAATGATGGATGATAACTTAACTATTGAGAATGTAACTAAGCAACACCTAGGTAGTATATCTTACACTATTGTCAGAGACAGATTCTTATTTGCTAAGGCTATAGTAAATAATTTAATAAAAATAAATGAAGACGGTAGCTATGTTGAATCACTTAAAGAAATGAGCCCTGAAGGATTCTTCTCTACAAATCAATGGGCAACTTCAGTAGGTCTCGATGAAGGTAAGTGGAGAAAGTCACAGGCAAGAGCATACAACTATCAGCTATCTATTAATGGGCAAGATAAGTCATCAGAAGCTGAAGCCGAAAGAATAGCTAAAGCAAATGCACAAGCAGACCGAGTTATGCGAGCACAAGCTAAGGAAGTGTATCAAACTATTGTAGACGGTGATGCCCAATTAGGTAAAACTTTTTACAATAAGATATTCCATGCTACAGCAGTTGGTAGATACTTTGTAAGGAATACAGTTTTAAATCCGTTAGACAGTAAAGTAGTACGTAACATTGTAGGTAGTACTAAAGTAAATATGGTAGATGTTAAATCAGGTCTTGGCACAGACAAAATGGAAGACTTTATGTATATCATAGGTAAAAACCTAATGAATAATGATAATACTACTCCTTTAAAAGGTCAGAAGCAAGGACCAGATACAGAAGATATGGGTTGGAATGCAATCGTATCTGATGTTAAGAAAATATTTAAAGCAAACGCAACTACAGATGCAACATACCAAAGGTGGTTAAAGACAGGTCGCTTACTAAAAAATATTAAACCTGATGTTACACTTGAAGAATTAAATATTATCTTAGGAACAGAAGGAGCTAACGAATTAGGTAGCTTTCAAAAGCCTGATGAATGGGGCTATAAGTTTCAATCATTTATTGACTTTGCTAACTGGCATGAAGCAAGAGAAGCTTACAAACGAGGCGGAACTAATACAAGTTTCAGATCGTTAGCTCAGACACAACATGATGGTAAACAAAGTGGTATTGCTATTCAGGCTAGACAAAATGGTGATCAAGACTTACTGAGACTAGTAGGTGTCATATATAACGAAGAAGAAAACGTATTACCTCAAGGAGATATCAGAGATAGATTCATGTCTAACTTAGAAGAGTCTATTGGCACAGTATTCAAAGGCAATCCAGATAAAATGGCTATGTGGCAAGAGATCTTTATTGAATTTGACACTAAAGGTTTTTCTACTATTGCAAAAGACCTATCTAAAGTTCCTCTAATGGAAACTTCTTATGGTAAAGCAGCTATGTTTAACCAAGAGACGGTTATCAATTTTATTAATAATAAAGAATATATGGATGTGATTACAAGAAATCATGCTGCAGCAGAAAATGTCGGTAAGACATATCTAAGATCAGAGTTAATTAATGATATGAATCATCTTATTGAAGTTAACTTAGGTATAACATTAAACTTTACTCATCAAAAAATATTATCTAACTTAGGAACACTATGGTCTATGCTAAATGGTATCGTACCTTCTTATGAAGGACCACTTGGCACTCATCAATTCCTAGGTGGAAGAGAGAATACAGACACTGGAAAGAAAATAGTAGTGCAAACCCCTCGTGGACCAGTAGAACGTAATATTAAACGAACTGAAGCAAGGGGTGACAGGGTCTCTGCAAAAAAATTAAAGTTTAATCAAGATACAAATCAATTTGAAATGCCTGAGATGTCACGCTTTGGTCAAGAGTTAGCTAATCAAATAGCAGTGTTACCTGTTCAACAGATAGATGCAGCTATTATGGCAAAGACTATTAATCTAGTTAATAAAGGTCGTTCTGTACCAAAGTTCCTTATCCCAATTCACGATGCGATTATCACAGACCTCGATAGTGTAAGGGATTATCACGGTACTATAAACGAGCAATTTGAGGCTGTAAATAAAGATTATAAGATAGCCAGAGCAGTAAGGACTGGTTACTCAAAAGATTATAGTTCAATGAGAAAACAAATAGATCCAGAAGGCACTTATACAGTAAGCAGTGAAGATCCTTTAGGTCCAATTAATCCTCAACGAGCATTACATAGCTTTATTCTTAATGAATTTAATAAAGAAAAGATTAAAGACGACCTTAAGGGGAAGCCTTTAAATGACCGAGTAGTTCTAAGGAAAGGTAAAACTCGTGCTTCATTTTTAAAAGAAGTAGCTAAGCTAGGCTGGAAAGTTAACGGTGGCACTGTAAAGGGCTATGAGCTATTAGCAATGATCAGAGAAGTACAAGTCTATTTAAATGTCTTTCAACAATTACAAATGTGGGAACAGTCTTCGCTTAGAAAAGAGCAAAGGTTATATAAAGATAGACGTAATGGAGCAGACCTCATTAACAGAAATCCAAATTACCATACAAATTAAAAGGAATATTTAATATGAAAAGAAATTATAACAGACTTGCACTTCAAGGATTACAGATTGACGATATGGAATTTGTAGAGCAATTCGGATTAAATCCCGATGTAGCTTACACTCCACAGATAAATACTGAAATGTCAAATGCAATGTACTATAAAAATATAGAGCAAATGATTAATGACGGAGCAAGTGAAGCAGAAGCTAAAGCTGTATCTGGTCGAAGAAGAAAACAAGTTAATGACGATATTAAAAAACTTTTAGCATAAATAAACGTACCCCACAGGGAATCCTCATGGAATCCTTGTGGGGTATCTTTATTTTTAGCAGAAGAAGTAGTCTGAACCGACCACCTCTGTAATATCTAGCGAACCTATATTAGGTTGCTCTCCCTTATAACCTCTTCCGAATGGAATTGTATTATAAAAGTTTTCTTTATCGTACATCTCAACGAACACCTCTCTAGAGTCCTCCATCAAGTTCTCTATCTTACTTGCATGAGCACTAAATGAGTCATGCACAGCACCGAAGTCTCCCTCCCAATTAGCTACAACAAGAGCCATATGGGCTGCATCAGAGCTATGTACAAAGTTAGGGCTGATACCACACATAAAGCCTCGTCTATCTGGTATATCAGTCTTCTCTCTTATGACATGCTTGAAGCGTATCTCACCTGCTGGTGTGTTAAAGCCATAGCAGTCTACCTTAGCAGGTCTAGTCCTGTAGCATTCATAGATCACAGGGAAGCCTGAAGCAGTCTCCCACTCAATACCCTTACCTCTATCAGTACCATAGGTGTTTAACCAGTTAGTTAACTCTTGGTCTGCTAGTCGTTGTAGGTATCTCATAGTATCCAAAGGTCCTGGACATACATCTTGTATAGCCCTTATCACCTGACTACTAAGCTCATCACAATCCCATGTGTTGATGTTGTAATCCTTAGTGAATCCGAATTGATAGCAGTCACTATACATAGACTCTGACATCTTCTTCTGACCACAGCTATAGGCTCTAGTCATAGCACCTCTCTTAGCTATCCCTTTGCGGATATGCTTCATAGGCATACTACGCTCTTCAAACCATTCAGGCATCCTATCACATAGTCTCTTAGCGACTTGTACATAGAAGTCATTCTGAATCATCACAGGAGTAAGACCAACTAGCTCACCTGTAAGAGAGTCTTTAGACATAGCACCGAGGTGTTGCCAACCATTGTTAGCACCATCAATAGGCACTGGTAGTTGAGTGTAGAATTCACCCTTACATTGAGAGTACTTATACCACTCAATACAACAAGCAAGGAAGGCTATACGCTTCTCTGCCTCTTCAGCAATGATACCTATCTCACCCATCTCAGTGATAGTGTCTATATTCTCTTGAGTCCACCTAGCTCTATCTTCTAGAGTCATCTTGTCCACAGATATACTGTCGAGACCTTCATCTCTTAGTACCTTAGCGTAGTCTTCTGAGACCCATTCAGGTATCTCATCAATGCCATAGGACTGATTGAATGAACAAGCAGTGTGGATAGCAAGCCATAGGTTAGCGTTGTGATCAAACAACATACCCTTGGAGAATAACAACTGACTACGAGCTATATCTGCCCCTTGAAAGTTAAAGAAGGGCTCACTATAATATAGTCTACCCCTATAGTCTGCATCAAGGTAGAAACTAAACTCCTTGTCTAGCCACTTATCAGCTGCAGCCATAACTTCCTTGACCTCTCTATTCTTTGAGGCTTGACGTTGATATAGCTTAGAGTTCTCTAGCTTATCCTCTCCCTCGTATTCCTCTTGCTTAATAAACATATCCCAGTTATCTAAGATAGCCTTATGAACATCACTGTTCACTACAAACCTAGTTGCCTGTAACTTATCTATAGCCTTTACAAATGGCTTGTCAAGATACTTGAGGAACTTTTGTTCCTTAGATTTATCCCATGTCTTGATAACAGATTTACCGTTGTCTTGGAATAGACCGCTGATAGGTGGTATCGTGGTAGCACTAATACAGGTTGTTTTACCTGCAATAGCTTCCATATCGCCCCACTTCTCTGTGGAATGTATAGTCACAGGCTTACGACTCTTCATATGCCCTACTGATATAGTGAGGTAGCCACACATGACAAAGCCTTCAATCACTAAGTCACCGACCCTTACATGATCTCTAAAGTTAACATTGTCGGTGTCCCAACCTTCCACAATATATTTTCCTATTGCCATAGAGGCTTGAGTTATTGCTGACTCACCTTCTACCTTATTGCGTTTAAAGCAACGTTGAATTACCTTTCTGGCATAGGATATCATGTCTTCTACTAAATGATCTAGCATGTCAACACCATCTGTGTCTATCATACGCATCAACTGTAGGTTTCTTCTAGGCTTCACACCCAGATCTTGTCCTCTGATTTTATTCAAGAGATAGTCCTTTATATCTTCCATATAATTCTCTCTTTCTTTTTTGAACGAACATTATAACATGTTTACTTAACTTTTGCAAGTAGTTTTATCATCTTCTTATTCTTTAGGATTGTATATCCCGCCAAGTCTTTTTCATATAGCTGTCCGACCACAACATCAGTGATACCAGACTGCATGATAAGCTTAGTGCACTCAATGCAAGGTGAAAGCGTAGTGTATATGGTAGCACCCTCTCCATCTGTACTAGAGCGAGCAAGCTTACATATAGCATTAGCTTCAGCGTGTATAACAATGGGTAATGTAGCACCAGTTGTAGTGTCCTTGCACTGATTAGGGAAACCTTTAGGAGTACCATTCCAACCCATCGAAATAATATTCCCATCTTTAATAATGACTGCACCAACTTTTGTATCGGTGTCATGAGACATTTCAGAGACCCGCTTAGCGATGTCCATATATAGCCTATCATACTTCTCTTCCTTTTCTTTTAAAGACATTTCTTTAACTTTCTTTTTAATTTCATTTATCTCTATCATCTATTTGCACCACTATATAATTGTTACAATCACTCTCTGACCATTCAACTAAGTGCTCTACTACTTTATTCTTTCTTAACTGTTTAATTATTCTTTCAGCATCATCATGAGCTGGGATCGAATGATTCCTTGAGTATCTTACGTTCATTATCTTCTAGCTCCTTAATCCTATTCATTCGCATCATGGCTTGTGTGCGATACATGTTACGCTCCTTGGTGACCTTATCTAAGACACCACCAAGGAACTCTACTTCTTTCTGTAACAGTTGATAATCATAATTCATTATTCTAACACCTCAAAGTCTAAACCATCTGTCCACGATAGACGAGATGTGGTATGGTGATACTTAGCAGCACCAGCTGGACCTGTCCTACCAGTGAACCTTGACTTGAGTACAGTGAAGTTGATAGTGTTACGTACATCATCATTCTCATCTGTCATATCTCTACTAAAGCCTATGATATCAAAGGATATTTGCTTAATAGAACCAGAACCTTTGATGTCATCTAGACTAGGTAGCTTACCTTCCTCAAAGTTCTTAGAGCCTACAAGCCCTTTTCTCAGGTGACTTATAATACCTAGCCAGATGTTATGCTTCTTAGTTATCTTAAGAAGATCTGACATGACCTTATCTATAGCCTCATTACCACTATAACCTTCAGCACCCTCGGATACTGCTATAGTGATATGGTCTAGTATGAGATACTTACAGCCCATCAGAGCCATATACTCTATCTTATCTATCAAAGACTCATCACCAACAGAGCCTTGATGATCAAGCAATACTAACCTATCAGTACCAAACACCTGCTTAGAAGCTTCCTCTTGCTCCTCCATAGGCACATCATACTCTTGTAGGTTCTGTCTCAACTGCATCTGAATAAACTTCTCAGCAGTGTCACCGACAGATTCCTCTAGTGATATCATACCTATCTTATCTTCAGACTTACCTAGTAGATCTAGCACTATCTCTTTGATGACAGTACTCTTACCACTACCAGTACCACTAGTAAACAAGGTGATCTCACCGAACCTCATACCTCTAGTCTTATCATTGATTCCTCTAAGGCAATCAGGATATGGTACACTCTCTCTTGCTTGTCGCTCAAGGTACTGCTCCCATACTGCCTCATGCCCCATGATAATACCTGCAGGGCTATAAGGCTGTGCATCCCATATAGCTTCCATGACTCTCATGTATCCACCATCAATGAATAGATCACAAGGATCTTTAGAGTTACTACTAACGACCTTGACCTTATCTATACCGATGATATTAGCAGCTTCTTTAATTGCTTTCTTACCTGCCTCATCATTATCAAAGAATAAAACTACCTCATCAAACGATCTGATCCAAGTCCTATTGAGGAGTAGACTCTTGAGGTTAGTCGATGAAGCCACGCTAATAACTGGGTAGATCTTCTTATACTTGTTGAGGGAAGCTTGTGCAACCGCCATCGCATCGAACTCTCCTTCCGTAATGACGAGCCTCTTTCCTCCATTTCCAAAACTTTGACTACCAAAAGGCTGGACATCTTTAAATTCTCCTACAGTTCTGAATTGCTTAGGCATCTTACGTACCTTATAAGCAACTAATTCATTGTTAACGTTATAGTAAGGGTAACAGAATGACTCTATTTCTAGAGAGTTACCGCTCTCATATATAACTCGTACACCGAAGTGTTCTGCTATCTCTTTAGTGATACCTCTTTCTCGGCAACCCCTCACATCATTAAGGGTACTCTCAAAGGCACTTAAGTCTACACTTATCTTTGACATATCTGTCATGACCACTTCCTTTCTATTATCTAAGTTCTGTATATGAATACCACATACAAAACAGAATCCATGATTGTCATCGTATATAGCAAAGCCATCTGAGCTACCACAATCATCACAACTAGTCTTACTTATCTCTTTACTTTCCGTATAATCTTTTCTCTTTGGCATAACGATTTTCCTTTCGTTTACGTCTTGCTCTATTTGAACGATCACCCCGTTCACCTCTCTTACTTCCAAACAACTCTTCCCAAGGCTTATCAGGTGTTGTATTGTCTGGTCGCATAGTCTTCTGTTGTATTGTATTCATTGTATTCCTCTATAAAAGATTTAGTTAACATCCATCTCTCACTACCGAGTGTCTTATTGTAGTAAAGCTTTTCTCCACCTTCATCTACAGCAGTGAGAACATTATACTCTAATTGATATTTGATTTCTAAATAGTTTAACGCTGATTTATCTGGTGCTTCATGTAGCATAATGAAACCATAGTCATCTTTATTACTAGCTACTCTATCAGCTATCTCTGAGCTAGATGAAGCGTATGTCTTCCAATTAGACTGTCTAACTCGTTTACCCTTACTGTAATTCCAATAAGATTTCTTACCTATATAGCTCTTACCTGTACTTCTCTCAAAGATAGTATAGATAAAGCCCTCAGCCTCATAAGGGTTATTATTAAATGTGACCTGCCATTGACCATTGGGTCTTGCATCATCACCAGTAGCGAGGTAAGCCTTCTGATCAAAGGCAACACACACTACGCTACTATTAGGGTTGACCCATACAGTCAGGTCACCCTCCCACTTCTTCTTGAGACCTAGCTTAGTCCTTAGATTAGACTTACACCTTATCTCACCATGTT
>Ga0209710_1002195_pt1 | contig 13977 bp, 14 predicted proteins | sample ArcticOcean_MG_C_5_FD_187436 | JGI IMG/M metagenome (GOLD analysis project Ga0209710, IMG submission 187436) | Marine microbial communities from western Arctic Ocean - ArcticOcean_MG_CB4_138 (SPAdes) (version 2) | ecosystem: Environmental > Aquatic > Marine > Oceanic | place: Arctic Ocean...
AATGCAAAAATAAGGAAAGTTTTGGTGGCGGTACAGGGACTCGAACCCCAGACACGCGGATTATGATTCCGCTGCTCTAACCAACTGAGCTATACCGCCTCTGGAGGCTGGGAATAGGCAATGACGAGACCATCGTCAAGCATGAATAGCTTGCAATTTTGTATTTAATTGACCTAGCTTTAGCCATGGAGATTTTAGACCAAATTCGCGCTGACCTAGGCGCAAAATATGTGGTGACGGGACAAGGTGCAGAAGCTTGGTCTCGGGACTGGACAAATGTCTATCACTGGCATCCTTTGGCCGTTGTCCGTCCAGCTAATACTGCACAGGTACAAGATGTTGCGCGGGCCTGCTTCTCAGCTGGTGTGGCCATGGTTCCCGTAGGCGGCAATACGGGGCTAACGGGGGCGACCAAAGCCCAGGATGCAGTAATGATTAGCCTAGACAGGATGAATGCAATTCGTGAGATTAAGCCAAATGCACAGGTCGCAATAGTTGAAAGCGGCACAATTTTGGATAGCATTCACCAGGCAGTGGATGCACATGATTTGATTTTCCCACTTTTTTTTGGTGCGCGGGGCTCCGCGATGATTGGTGGAAATTTGTCCACTAATGCAGGCGGTTCCAATGTTCTTCGCTATGGCAACACACGTGATTTGTGCCTTGGCGTCGAGGTTGTGTTGGCAGATGGACGAGTGATGAACCTAATGTCGGAGCTGCGTAAAGATAATACAGGACTGAATTTAAAACACATTATTATCGGCGCTGAGGGCACATTAGGCATAATCACGGCAGCAGTTCTGCGCCTCTACCGCAAACCATTAGCATATGTCACCGCAATGGTGGGCCTCAAGGTACTGGAAGAATCGCTGCCTTTGCTAAATCGCTTGCAAAATGAAACTGGCAGTGGGGTTGAAGCGTTTGAATTTATGCCGCGGAGCTATATTGAGCGACATCTAGAAAAAATACAGGGGGCCATCGAGCCATTTGATAGTGCACATGAAGTGAACATTTTGGTTGAAGTGGCCACTACCCGCACCTCAGACTTGGAACACGATGCGAGCGGCACACCAAAACTACAAGCAATTTTAGAAAAGGCACTAATGGATATGATTGAGGCTGGCAGTGCGCAAGATGCTGTGATTGCACAAAATGAAGCCCAAAGGCGCGTCATGTGGGAACGTCGCGAATGTGCGGCCGAAATCACTGTGGGCATTCCTGGTTCAATCGACACCGATGTGGCTGTGCCGCTGGATGATGTACCCACATTTTTGCGGCAGGTCTCTGCCCGGGTCCAAAAAATTGATCCTGCTGGCCAAGAGTTTTACATCTCACATCTGGGAGATGGCAATTTACACTATACTTTCTATCCATCTGACACGAGTGGTGTGTTCAAAGAACCAATCACAGAAGCGATTGAAGACGTAGTACTGGCCCTAAACGGCAGCTTTTCTGCAGAACATGGGATAGGTCTGTCAAAGCGCAATTCCATGGCAAGGCGCAAAGACCCCGTAGCCTTAGCGATGATGCGCGAAATCAAGTCAACATTTGATCCTGAGAACTTGATGAACCCCGGCAAAGTCTACCCAGACTAGCGCCAGCTGAAAAACTCAGGGCCAGCTTGCGAAAGCAGGTCCCCGGCCAAGTCACGGCCCATCTCCGCCCCGTTAGCTATGGGGCCAAGCCGCTGCCCACTTAACTTTTCGCTTCCATCAGGCCGCAAAACCTCTCCACGTAAAAATAAATTAGAGCCGTCTATTACGGCGAGCCCAGCTATGGGCGTTTCACATGATCCATCCAAAGCAGCCAAAAACGCTCGCTCACATGAAAGCTGTAGTCCAGTTGAAACATCGTGCAGAGGCTCTAAAAGAGTCGCGATTTTTGTGTCATTGGACCGACGCTCAATCCCAATCACACCTTGAGCGAGGGCTGGCAACATTTGTTCCGGTTCAATTGCTACAGTAGCTACATGCGCCATATTCAAACGATTGAGACCCGCCATCGCTAAAAAAGTAGCACTGGCCAAGCCATCATTAAGTTTTTTTAACCGTGTCTGAACATTGCCACGAAATTCAACCACGTCCAGATCAGGTCTAACATGCATCAATTGCGCACGACGGCGCAGGCTTGAAGTACCTACCCGTGCACCTTCTATTAAAGAAGCGATAGAGTTTACGCTTTGTGATACGAAAGCGTCCCTCATGTCTTCGCGGGGCAAAAAGGTATCCAGGACCAAACCTCCAGGCTGAGCGGTAGGCATATCTTTCATGGAATGAACCGCTATATCGATCTGCCCGTCCAACAGCTGATCTTCAATTTCTCTAGTAAACAAACCCTTGCCACCAACCAGCCTCAGCGGCCTATCTTGGATCCGGTCCCCAGAAGTTTGTATGACCACCACCTCGAACGCCTCGTCAGGCCAATCCCAAGCCTTCATAAGCCGCACACGTGTCTCAACTGCCTGCGCCAACGCAAGCGGAGAACCACGGGTTCCAATCTTAAGCGGCCAAGAAGGAAGTGCATATCTCATGGCACAAGTTTACTGCGGCAAGACGCAGCTTTCAATAGAAGCCCGCTTGACATATGGTCGCTCACTTGGGATCGAGTGCTGATGAAACAGTCCAAACCAATACTGCGCGCCCTTTCTGGTGAAACTCTGTCTACGCCACCTATATGGATGATGCGCCAAGCGGGCCGCTACCTGCCTGAATATCGCGCCACCCGGGCGGAGGCTGGAGACTTCTTGTCACTGTGTTACAATTCGGATTTAGCAACAGAGGTGACTCTGCAGCCCATCCGCCGGTATGGTTTTGATGCAAGTATCCTATTTGCAGATATTTTGCTTTTGCCACAGGCTCTTGGCGCTGATCTTTGGTTCGTCACAGGCGAAGGCCCACGGCTTTCCAACGTAACCACTGCAGCAGAATTTGCCAAACTCAAGGGCAAAGATGATATCCATGAACATCTGGCACCAATTTATCAAACGGTCAGAAATCTCGCGCAATCTTTGCCCGAACAGACTACCTTGATTGGGTTTGCAGGCGCGCCATGGACCGTTGCTACCTATATGATCGCAGGTAAGGGCACACCTGATCAGGCTCCAGCCCATCTTTTGAAGTCTACTGACCTACCAGTTTTTGACGCTTTAATGGATCTGATCACGGAAGCAACAATCGAATATCTTTCCCAGCAAATTTTAGCAGGTGCAGAAGTGGTCAAACTTTTTGATAGCTGGGCTGGATCTTTGCGAAGTGAAGATTTTAAAAAATATGCGTTGGCGCCAACTAAACGTATCATCACAGCCCTAAAAAAGCGTCACCCCCACACACCAATCATTGCCTTCCCACGTGAAGCTGGTGATAACTATATCGGTTTTGCCAAAGCCACGGGCGCCGATTGTGTAGCTATGGACAATTCAGTATCTGCCAATTGGATTGCTCAATATATGCAGGTAGACGGCTGTGTTCAAGGCAACCTCGCTTCGCGCCATATGGTTACAGGCGGGCAAAATTTGATTGACGATACAACAGCCATTGTAAAAGCTTTAGGCAAGGGGCCACATATTTTCAATTTGGGCCACGGCATTACGCCGGATGCAGATCCTGAAAACGTACAATTGATGATCGACACTGTACGCAGTATCGCTTAAGTCCACTTCGCTAGAGGCGGCAGGCTCATCAACACCGCGTCAGGGTCATGGCCTGTTTCCAAGCCAAACCGCGTGCCGCGATCATAGAGCAGATTATATTCTGCATAAAGCCCACGGTGGGTCAACTGAATTTCACGATCCGCTGCATCCCAGCTCTGCTGTAATCGCGCCTCAATCAAAGGCGCATAGGCCGGCAAGAATGCACGGCCCACATCTTGGGTCAATGCAAAGTCCTTCTGCCAGTCATCAGTGCAATGGTCATCATAAAAAATACCACCAACACCACGGGTACGCTTGCGATGCGGCATATAGAAATACTGGTCCGCCCAAGCTTTATAACGCGGATACAAATCTGCGCCATGCGGGGCGCAGTAGGCCTCTAAAACACTATGAAAATGTGCGGTATCTTTCGGATACTCTATGCAGGGGTTAAGGTCTGATCCACCGCCAAACCACCAAGCCTCTGGCGTCCAAAACATGCGCGTATTCATGTGGACAGCCGGACAATGTGGATTTTTCATATGCGCCACCACCGATATGCCAGACGCCCAAAATCTGGGATCTTTATGCATCCTTACCAAGCCCTTACGAGCTACCATCGCCTCCTGAGCCCGGCGGCCTAGCGTTCCAAACACTGTAGAGATATTCACCCCTACCTTTTCAAACACCCTACCATCACGCATCACGCTCATCAGCCCACCACCCGCATCCGAACCGTCATCAGAAGTGCGGTTAGTTTTTTTAACCACAAACTGGCCAGGAGAGGTATTACTTACATGCTGCCTTTCAATGGATTCAAAACGTGCAACAATGTCACCACGCAAGCTATTAAACCAAGCACTTGCATCATTTTTTTCAGATTGAAACGTATCAGTCATGTAAGTCCTATAATAATCAATGAAGCGACGTAGTCACAGCATCGATCAAGCTTCGGCCACCATCGACGGTCAAAATTTCGCCAGTTACAAAAGCCGAACTTTCAGAGGTCAAAAACTGTACTGCCTCAGCGACCTCTTTGGGGCTAGCAATACGGCCCTGCGGTGTGGCAGCTATGATAGCATCACGATGATCCGGGTTTTCGCGCAGGGCATCTTGTAAGGAGGCAGACATAACCGATCCGAACGCCACCGCATTCACCCGCACTCGTTCTGGAGCAAGGCTCACCGCAAGTGAACGGGTCATTTGGTCCAATGCAGCACAGCTAACCGAAAATGCCATCAAATCAGATTGTGTACGTTGAGCTGCTATAGAGGAAAGATTGACGATGGTGCCAATGCAGGGTTTGTCAGAATCCTTACCTTGCTTTATCATCCGTCGTGCTACTAATTGTGAAAGCTTGAAACTGGATAGTAAGTTTTGATCAAGCATTATAGACATGGTTTCATCATTAGGATCAAGCGGGGACGTCCTGACTACTTGCCGAGCACCATTTACCAAAATATCAACTTGATCAAACGCATCCAGCGTGGCCGAAAGTAAGTTGGCAACAGTCAAATTTTCACGCAGGTCACCTGCAAAATAGCGAATATTATTCTTATCATCACCAATATCACCCAATTCAGCACGCAGGCGCGTTTCATCTTTGTCGGCAAACATAACATTTGCACCAGCATCTGCCAGATGCCGTGCAATGGCCAATCCAACACCATTAGCAGCACCAGTGACTATGGCCGTTTTGCCAGCTACAGAAAAAGACATTTGGTACTCCTTTGATTGCGAATCTTAGACATTATAGCGATCATTTTCGTTTGGGACGAGATGCATGAAATAGCTTAAACTGGCCACTTCCAGGAAGTTCAACAACTTTAGAAAAACACTGATCCAATGCAGTCTCATAGGGAAGATGACGGTTAGCCACCAACCACAAAGAGCCTTTGGCCTTTAGACAACGCTTGCCCGCCGCAATGAAGGAACGACCCAACTCAGGATCTCCGTCCCGACCGATATGAAACGGGGGGTTCATTACCACAGCGTCATAAGAGCCATTCCAGGTCGCCACATCTGTCCAGTAAAATTTGGCTCGTGGATCTTTTACGTTCTGCTTGGCACATTCGAGAGCAAAAAAATTAGCCTCAACCACATCCAACTTGGTAACACCATCACGACTTAGAATGCGCGAGGATAAATATCCCCAGCCCGCCCCAAGGTCTACTACAGCTCCGGCCAAGTGATCCGGTAGCGCGTCAGCCAGAAATAAGGATGCTTGGTCCACCCCCCCAGCTGAGAAGACACCAGCCTTTGTTATAAAACCTTCAAAATTCCGATCCACAGCGCGCAACCCGCATAAATCCGTTCCGGCAAACCAGAACAGCCTACCATGTGCTTTTGTAATGGTGCCTTGAACTGGAACTAGTTTACGCAAAGCTTTATAGTGGCTATCAACACCATCTGTTTTTTGCCCATCCACCACAACAATATCCGCATGCGCCGAGGCCTGGGCAATCAAATCAGCAGTTTCTTGTTTGGATCTTGTGCAACAGACAATAGCAAGCGAGAATCGGCGCGTTGGCAATTCAACATCACAGGCAAACCCTTGGTTTTTCCAAGCGATGTTTACAGGGAAAAAAGGTTGCACAATAAGGGCGTCAGTCAGTCCCATCATATCAAAACCAACATCAGGGTGTAATGCGGCCACAGGGCCATCTGGATGGGGCAAGCCCGCTTCAAACGCAATGGAAAGGCGTGGCATAGCCCTATTCTTTTTCCATAGTGCACTGCAACGGGTGCTCATTGCGCTGCGCCATATCTGATACTTGCGTTACTTTAGTTTCTGCTATTTCGCGGCTATATATGCCCACAACCGCTAAACCTTTTTTATGCACTGTAAGCATAAGTTCAAAACTTTCTTGATGGGTGAGCCCGAAGAAGCGTTCAAGAACCATTATCACAAATTCCATCGGCGTATAGTCATCATTAAGGATCATAACCTTATATAGTGGCGGGCGCTTTGTTTTTGGACGGGTGTCCAAGGCCACGCCAAAATCATTCTCGTCATCAGGAGTATCCGCTGTCATAATCCAAAGTGCATTCACATTAGAATCCTTATGTTGTCCGATTTACCTTATGGACTTTCATATTACTATATAAAACTCAGCCGCGAAATGGAAAGACCAGTCATGCCAAGCAGCATCAAAATTTTGGGTATAGACGCCGATGACACGCTTTGGCAAAACGAAGAGTTCTTTCGTCTGGCTCAGGGTCGATTTGCGGATATGCTAGCTTGCTACATGCCCCCAAATCTGTGGCATGAACATCTTTTGACCGCTGAGCGGCGCAAGCTTGGACGCTATGGATATGGGATAAGGGCTTTGTACTATCCGTGGTGGAGACCGCGATCAACGTATCTGAGGCCCAGGTTCCAGCAAGTGTGATCCACGACATTCTGAGAATGGGCCATGAGATGTTAAACTATCCAGTTAACCTTTTGCCAGGCGTCGCCGAAAGTCTACCCCAACTAGCCGAAACTTATAAACTAGTTTTGATTACCAAGGGCGACCTTTTACACCAAGAACAAAACTGGCTCAATCAGGTTTGAAAGATTTTTTTAAAAACGTGCATATTGTGAGTGAAAAGCAGACAGCGACCTACAGCACGATTTTCGGTGCTGATGTGCAAATCTCAGCCATGGTCGGCAATTCAATTAAATCCGATATTGTGCCGGCACTCAATGCAGGTGCTGCAGCAATCTACGTGCCAGCCCGCTACGAATGGGACATGGGAAAAGCCACCGAACCGGTATCAAACCCACGATTTTTTAAGGCCTTAGGGTTTGAAAATATTCAGGAGTAACTCAACAAAATATGACTAAAAAGGGGCAAGATATATATAAAAAACAAAATATAGTGTCTGCAAGTAAATAAGTTACTAATTAAGCTAATTCAATGACACATAATAGCCTTATTTTAGCTATTTTTTCACTGATTCGAATGTGCTAGAATCACTTAGAACACAACACGGGGAAAACCCTGGTAAAATTTTAAGTGAGGCCGCCCACGTGAAAAACCGTATTTTTATTTATGTGGTATCTGCCATATTCGCAGCAACAGTTGGCCCTTGGTCTGCAGTTAATTCAGCGCCCTATGCGGCTGTGGTTATGGATGCGCGGACTGGTAAAATTTATCACTCCAGAAATGCAGACACGCGTTTACACCCTGCCTCTCTAACCAAGATGATGACACTTTATGTTGCCTTTCAGGCTATTGAACAAAATGAGATATCTCTAGATAGTTACGTAACTGTATCTGCCAACGCCACTTCTGAACCGCCATCAAAGCTAGGGCTCAAAAGAGGCCAGAAAATTCAACTGCGCTACCTAATTAGGGCTGCATCGGTCAAATCTGCTAATGATGCAGCCACGGCCATTGGCGAAGCTATCTCTGGATCCGAGGCTGCATTTACCAAACGCATGACACGCACAGCACGTGCCATGGGAATGGATAGAACCACATTCAAAAATGCTCATGGACTAACACAGTCAGGTCACCTGTCCACTGCTCGCGATATGACAATCTTGGGCCGCCATATGATTTATGACTATCCACAGTATTATAATTTATTCTCGCGCCATAGCACCGATGCAAAAATACGTAAGGTTAACAATACAAATCGTCGTTTTCTTAAGGCCTACCGGGGTGCTGACGGGATCAAAACAGGATACACACGTGCCGCTGGCTTTAACCTTGTCGCCTCAGCCGAACGAGGTAGCGAACGCATCATAGCAACAATGTTTGGAGGTTCCTCTACTGCAGCCCGCAATGCACGGGTCGCCAAACTGCTAAATATGGGTTTCGAACGCGCGCCTTCTACTGCAAAGCTTCAAAGGCCCATCCTCCCGCCCTATGATAAAAGTCGAAACAAGTATAAAGGCAAATCCACCCGCTTAGTGACCGCCGTGAAACGATCCGCCCGTCCAAAAATGCGGCAGTCTGGATCCTCAACATCATCAACCAAATTACTGTTGGCCTCCAACCCTAAAACCCAAACTCAACCTGATGATATTCTTGCGGCACTCAAAACAGTCACATCTGAGGCAATAGTTCCGCAGGCATCTGAGACCCCGTACGAACCAAACATCGCAAACCTATCTCCACGCGCACGTCCATCTCGCCTATCCTTTGTAGCAGCCCCAGTCGTAGAGCAGCCAACCGAAACCGTGTCACGCAGATCAACATCTGGCAATCGAAATTGGTCTATCAACGTTGGAAAATTCAATTCACGCTATCAAGCTGAGCGCGCACTGCTACGCATGGCCTTGGCAGAGATGAGCACACTAGATGGAGCGGAACGCAAAGTTAAAGCCCGTGCTACAGGATATGATGCCCTGTTTACAGGCCTTTCCCAAGATAGTGCAGATCTAGCATGCCGTCGGTTATACGCCCAACAACTGTCGTGCTTTTTGGTTGCACCGAGTTAATAGACTTGCTTGCGCTTTTTTCCGATGTGCTACAATGATTTTGCATGAAAAACCTCGCATTCCACATCCCCACAGCTAGCCTCGTAATTTCAAGCAGCACTCTACGTTTTCCAGTCCGGCGTATATTTTGCGTGGGCCGAAACTACAGTGAGCACGCTAAGGAATTTGGCAATGATGAGCGTGACCCACCTTTCTTTTTCACCAAGCCTGCAGATGCCATAGTGCAAAGTGGCACTACCATACCCTATCCACCAAAAACTGAGGACGTGCATCATGAGGCTGAACTGGTGGTTGCCATTGGCATAGGGGGCAGAAATATTACAACTCAGCGCGCCATGACTCATATTTTTGGCTTTGCTGCAGGCAACGATCTGACCCGTCGCGACCTGCAAGCTACTGCCAAGTCGCTACGACGCCCTTGGGATATGTCTAAAGGATTTGACAACAGCGCCATAATTGGGCCAATTTTGCAGCAAAACCATATACCAGATGAGGCTATAATCCGCTGCCTGGTGGATGGAGAGGTACGCCAAACTGGCCAATTGGCACAAATGACCTGGTCGACTTCTGATATCATCGCCACGCTTTCAAGTTATCTAACTTTGGCCCCCGGTGATCTGATCATGACTGGGACACCCGCCGGCGTTGGACCTGTGGCCCCCGGGGAGACCTGCACCGTCGAGATTGATGGTTTAAGCCCGGCGGCATTCACCTACCGCGGCTTAACCTAGGGCCGCGGCCAGCAGGGTTTGAGTGTACGGGTGTTGCGGCGCATCAAACACCTGTGCGGCGGAGCCATGTTCCACGATGTCACCGTCTTTCATCACCACAACCTTATGGGACAGCGCGCGCACCACTTTAAGGTCGTGACTGATGAACAGATACCCAAGCTGGTATTTAGCCTGTAAATCGCGCAGAAGATCTACAATCTGGACCTGAACCGTACGGTCCAAGGCTGAGGTGGGCTCGTCCAACACCACAAATTTCGGCCTTAAAATCATTGCGCGGGCAATGGCGACCCTTTGACGCTGACCACCGGAAAACTCATGTGGATAACGATCCATCGTGTTCGGATCCAACCCTACTTCCCGAAGCATCACGGCCACCTCTGCACGGTGGTTTTTACGGTTCGATCTACTGTGGATTTCGAGGCCCTCCGAGATAATCTCCATCACCGACATACGTGGGCTGAGGCTACCGAAGGGGTCTTGGAAAACAATCTGCATATCACTGCGCAGTGGGCGCATCTGGCGGCGGTTCAGGCCTTCAATATCACGCCCGATAAAAGAGATCCCATTTTCAGAGGCAATCAATCGCATCACGGCCAAGGCAAGAGATGTTTTGCCAGAACCTGACTCCCCAACGACACCCAGAGTTTCCCCCTCCCGCACCGATAGGCTGGCGTCATTCACCGCTTTGATATGGCCCACAGTACGCCGCAAAAGCCCGCGTTGAATTGGGAACCAAACTTTAAGATGGTCGGTGCATAACAGCTCCACAGCATCCAGGGCCACCGGGGAAGGCACGCCAATGGTTTCAGCGTCCAAGAGCATTTTGGTGTAGGGATGCGCCGGCTTCTCAAAAATCTGTTTGGTGGCCCCAGTCTCCACCACGGAGCCATGCTGCATAACCACAACACGATCAGCAATTTTACGTACCACTCCCAAGTCATGGGTAATGAACAGAAGGCTCAAGCCTTCAGTGCGTTGTAAGTCCGCCAAAAGCTCTAGGATTTGAGCTTCAATCGTCACATCCAGCGCAGTGGTGGGTTCATCGGCAATTAAAAGATCTGGCTCGTTAGCTAAGGCCATCGCGATCATCACCCGCTGCCTTTGACCGCCTGACAATTGATGTGGGTAAGATTTGAACCGCATGGTAGGATCCGGGATGCCAACCTTGCTCAGCAGCTCCACGATACGGTCTTGCAAGGGAACGCCCCGCAGTCCTTGATGCACAGACAGGGTTTCACCAAGCTGTTTTTCAATGGTATGCAACGGATTCAACGAGGTCATCGGCTCTTGGAAAATAAAGCTGATGTCATTGCCGCGAATGCGTTGCAAAGTGGCCTCAGGCGCACCTATCAGCTCTTCACCTTGATATGTCACGGACCCACGCGCCGTCGCACTTTCGGGTAGAAGGTCCACCGTTGCCAAAGCTGTCACAGATTTACCAGAACCAGATTCGCCCACCACGGCCACGGTCTCCCCCGCGCCAATGCTAAACGACACGTCGTGAACGGCTGTTGTGGCATGGCCATCTTGATTGAATTCAATCGACAGGTTGCGGATCTCGAGCACATTCATGAGAACACCTTCCGCGGATCAAAGGCATCCCGCACGCCCTCAAAAATGAATACCAAGAGCGAGAGCATAATCGTGAAGACGAAAAAGGCGGTGAACCCCAAATGCGGCGATTGCAAGTTTAGTTTTGCCTGCTGTGTGAGCTCGCCCAAAGACGGTGAGGACGAAGGTAAACCGAAACCCAGAAAATCAAGCCCAGCCAGTGTAGAAATGGCACCTGTCACGATGAAAGGTAGAAATGTCAGCGTCGCCACCATCGCGTTGGGCAGAATATGGCGCATCATGATGATCCAATTGCTGACGCCGAGTGCCTGTGCTGCGCGCACATATTCAAAGTTGCGTGCCCGAAAGAACTCCGCCCGGATCAATCCCGTGAGCGCTGGCCAGCCAAATATGATCGACAGCGTCGCTAAGAGCCAAAAACTGCGCCCCAAGACTGCAGTAAGAATAATGATCACATAAAGCGATGGCAACGCTGAAAAAACCTCAAGAAAACGCTGAAATAACAAATCCAACCAGCCACCAAAATAGCCCTGTATCGCGCCTGCAATCACCCCAATTATCGACGCACAGATGGTGACCACAAGTGCGAATAGGATCGAGATCCTAAAGCCGTAGATCACCCGCGCGAGAACGTCTCGGGTGGTGTCGTCCGTGCCCAGCCAGTGCTGCGCATCAGGCGGAGAAGGCGCTGAACGTCCCAAATCATTGGGCGTATCGTAGCTATAAGGGACAGGTGGCCAGATCATCCAACCTTTGCTAAATCCCGCGACCTCAACTCCCAACTGACCGCTGGAAATCGCATCCATAGTGGCCTCTGGATTGTCAAAACAGATCTCCAAACCGCCCGAGATGATCAAACATTGCACTTCAGGATCACGGTAGGTAGCCTCAGTTTTAAAATCCCCGCCAAAAGCGGTTTCGGGATAGAACTGGGTGACTGGTATGAAAAGTTCACCTCGGTAGCTCACCAAAATCGGTTTATCATTGGCTAGAAATTCAGCAAACAAACTCAAGCCAAACAGAATAGAGAATATCCATAGAGACCAGACCGCCCGGCGATTTTTCTTGAAATTACTTAAGCGCCGATTATTTAGAGGGGAAAGCGTGATCATCCACGGGCCTCGAAATCAATGCGCGGGTCGATGAACACATACATCATATCCGAAAGGATCCCAACCACGAGCGATAAAAGTCCAAAAGCAAATAAAGTGCCAAACATCACAGGGTAATCACGCGTCAACGCAGCCTCAAACCCAAGCCGTCCAAGCCCATCCAATGAAAAGATGGTTTCTATAAACAGCGAACCACCAAAAAACACCCCAATAAACAGACTCGGAAACCCAGCAATCACGATCAACATCGCATTTCGAAACACATGCCCAAAGAGCACACGGTTTTCAGTTAAGCCCTTAGCTCGGGCTGTCACAACATATTGTTTGCGAATTTCATCCAAAAACGAATTTTTTGTAAGGAGCGTTAAAGTTGCAAAGCCCGAGATTACGGAGGCAAAAATTGGTAGCGCCATGTGCCAGAAGTAGTCACCAACTTTACCGAGAAGGCTGAGCTCCTCCCAGCCATTCGATGTAAGTCCCCGCAAAGGGAATATCTGCCAATATGACCCGCCAGCAAAGAGAACCAAAAGCATAATTGCAAATAGAAACGACGGGATGCCGTAACCCACAATAATCAGCGCACTGGTCACAGTATCAAAGGTGCTACCGTCACGCATTGCTTTACGAACCCCAAGCGGGATGCAAATCAGATAGATCAGTAGGGTTGACCAGAGCCCTAATGAAATTGAAACGGGCATCTTCTCCAATACTAATTCTGTGACCTTAATTGAGCGAAAATAACTCTCCCCAAAATCAAACCGCATGTATTTCCACATCATATTCAGAAAGCGCTCCAGCGGCGGCTTATCCAGTCCAAATTCCCGCTCAAGTTGTTCGATATACTCCGCGGGCAATCCCCGCGCACCGGCATAACGATCACTGGTTGCATTGGCGTCGATCCCTGCATCGCCATCACCCGTAATAGCCGCAAAGACATCTCCTTCACCTTCCAATTGGGCCAAAACTTGCTCAACCGGGCCACCAGGTACAAATTGGATCAGCGCGAAATTAACAATCATCACGCCCAAAAGCGTTGGGATCACCAGCAAAAGCCGGCGCAGAATATAGGCGCCCATATTAGTTCAATGCGCCTGCCGCATCTAAAACTCCTGCTTTTTCAGCATTAAACCACCAAAAGTCTAACTCGCCGAGCGCATAGGGCGGCAGCGGATCAGGATGCTCATATTGATCATAGTAGGCAACGGTGTGCACTGCCTTGAACCACTGCGGGATCCAGAAAATTTTAGAGCGCAACACACGGTCCAATGCCCTGATACGAGTATTTAGATCCCCTTTACTTTCGGAACGCACGACCAGTTCAATCAATGCATCGGCTGCCGGATCAGAGAAGCCCATGAGATTGCGGCTGCTGCCCTCCATCGCCTTGGTGCCAAAATACTGTTCCAAACCGGAGGATGGCTCAAATGACATGCGCATCGAATGGTTCATAACGTCGAAGTCATAGGCCCGCGACCGCTCCGTCACTTGGGCCCAATCCAC
>Ga0209710_1002210_pt1 | contig 13927 bp, 16 predicted proteins | sample ArcticOcean_MG_C_5_FD_187436 | JGI IMG/M metagenome (GOLD analysis project Ga0209710, IMG submission 187436) | Marine microbial communities from western Arctic Ocean - ArcticOcean_MG_CB4_138 (SPAdes) (version 2) | ecosystem: Environmental > Aquatic > Marine > Oceanic | place: Arctic Ocean...
TGAACCGCCACCGCTGTACGGGTCGATAAAGAAGCTATCAATGTAAGACTTTTGGCCGGGACGACGTTCGCCCAATGTCTGCAACGACTGCTCAAACATTGGCGCAGAGGAATAACCCTGAACGCCGCCAGCGTAAGTTGTTGCTGGCCCCATGCCACCGTAAATGTCTTGCTGCGAAGATGGCGCTGCCATGCCGTAAGCACCGGCTAAGTCAGCCGTGTTTTGAAAGCCAGCTTGCTGCATAGGCGTAAACGCCGCAACGTCTGGGCCATAATACGGTGTGTAGCCAATTTGCGAAATACGCTCGGCTTTATTCAGGTTACGCTGGGCAGCGGCCTCAATGTATTCTGGGATTGTGACTGCTGAAGTCGTTGATCCACCTTTGGACATTAGCCAAACTCCTTAACATATGACGAATGCTGGGCTTCCCAACCGTGCGCCTTCAATGGTTTCTTCCAGCCAAAGCGGCCAGTCATGGTTAGGGCTACGCAACCTTGTGCTTTGGCCCACTCTATTACATCGTCGTGCATATCCAAAATCTGGTCCAATTCACCGCCACCAAGAAACACGTTTAAAATCTTCTTCCGTGGATATACCACAATTTCAGTGACTATGCACCCTTTTGGCGTTGGCCACAACTGCATGGTGCCTTTGTATATACCTTCGGCCACGTCAATAAAGTCGTGAGTGCCGCCTGAGTAACCCAAGGCAGCTTCAATCCAAGTCCTGCAACGCTCTAGTTCGCTATCCATGCAACCTCGTAATTGCTATTGTTGATGACGGCGCGGCAGGCGCAAACGCAGTTGCGGCTGTTGCGTCGAGAAAACCGTTAGTGCTATCCACAGCCCACATTACCTCTAAGTAATCCCCAGCGTTAAGATCAAATATTGATGAGCGCGAAACAACCAGCGTTGCCCCGTTTTGGTGTAACGCATTCTTCATTGTTGACCCGGTAACGTCTGATCCATTAACCCGTGGCCAAAACCAGAAGTTTACTGTTGAAGCAGACGTTGATGAAATCTGTGCTGAGAAGCTAATCATGTATTCGCCAGCTTCATCAAAAACTATGCGAGATGCTGGAGTGCCATTAGCAATGCCGGACGAAATCTCAGCGGTGTACGTTAAAGCGTACGCCGTATTAATAACCGCCGCAGTTTGATCTGCCGTAATGCCGCCAGAATACTGGCCGTCTTCAAGCACAATCTGAACCCAAGCACCATTTTTGCTTACGACCGGATACAGGTTTTCCCTGTCCCACATAATCGTGCCATCGTCTGCCGCACTCTCACCGCCAGTTTGCTGAACCAACGCAGAGCGCGTTTGGGACAAGTACGACATGAGGCGTCGGCCCCAAGTCTGCCAATCTTTATCCTGCGGCTCTGGTGGACGGTTCTGCTGGGTCATCTACGACCGCCGCCAACAGCGTCAAGCCGATTAATGCCTACGCGCCAATCAGCCAAGCGCTCACCCTCAACACGCATTCGAACCTGACGCCCGGTAAATCTGACCGACGTTGGGTTGCTCATAGAATACGGGCCGTATGACCGTTCCGTGCCGTTTGGATAAAAGCGCGTTTTAAAAATAGCATTCACGTCGCCTTGCGATTTTTCATCCGGCAATAATTCAGTCACGCTCATGACTTGGTCGCCCGTGCCAATGCGGAACGGCCCAGTTTCAGCAAACGGCGTTAACGTGCCGTAGTCAAAGCCAATCTCATGCTCATATATCTTATAGTCTGCCGGGTCAGCCATCATGGGCTGGCGGAACGCGCCACGGTCAATGCCAGCCGTGCGAGCCAAGTTGCCAATCATCCAAGTGTTTTCTGTGTAGTTGTATGTGACGTAGCGGTCATTCTCAGTTGACGCTGCACTTGGGTAAAACCAAGTTACCTCGCCAAACATTGAGTTTGACATGCCAAACGCCTTGCTAACCTGACCTTTGTTGATGTCATTAAACACATAGTCAGCCACGTCGCACGGCAGCTCTTGCACAGCGCCACCTTGATATGTGTAAAACGAATTAACGCCCATCCAGAATGCGCCAGCGTCAACGACAACGGCAGCTTGCTTTGCAGCTAATCCGCATGACGTGCCAACACGCTCAATGCCGTAGACATAAGGTGGGCCAATATAATTTGCAACGTGGGCGTCGCGCGTTGTTAAAAGCAAAGTCTGGCCGCGAACGGTCATGCCCTTCATCAGCGCGCCGGACGTGTTTAGCTCAAGATCACCGGCCTCGTTTGTAGCGGCTGGCGTCCATAGATTATTATTTTCTCTGTCTGACCATTGTACCTTGCGAGGATTGCCGCCAGCGCCAAGCGCAAACAGGAAGCGCTCTTCAGTTACAACGCAGCCAAGGTTGTCAACTGGAGCGTTAGACAGAACTGCTGCCACTACCGCCGTGTTGAGCTGCCACTCGTAAATCTTGCCGTCGTCTTCGTTGCAGGCCAGCAGATACTCGCCCCATGATTCCAAATCCCAGCTTGTAGCTGGCTGAATGCGAACTGTGTCAGGCCGGGCAATGCCGTAGCCATAACTGCCGTATGTACCGCCGCCAAAGCCAGTAAACGAAATGGCGTCTTCTCTACCAGCGGTTAGACCGGCAGGAGTAATATCATAGCGCACACCGGGTGCGGTCCAAATATAAAGTTTGTCGTATGTACCTGAAGCAATCCAGCGCACGTCGTCATTGGCTACCCAAGTCAACATGCCGCGAAGAGTTGCGTTGGCCGCTGTTGAGGAGCGTAAACGCCAACCGCCGATTGGGCGCATAACGCCGTCGCCCCAGCGGATTAAGCTCGCATCATGCCAGCGACCCATGCTTTGCAAGTCCGTCCCGTTTTTGTAGACGCCAGCGGGAATGTTCAGATCAATTAAAGCCATTGTCGCCTCTCGCAAATCGGATTGCGGCCAATATAACACATTGTGCCGGATATGCAAAAGGCCAGCACATAGCTGGCCGATTGCGTTATTTTGGCTGGCTTACTCAGCGTCGTCTTCCGCTGGTGTTTCAAGCGAGCTTGCCAGCATTCCGACAAAAGCCTCACGGCCCACGTTAAGCTGATCTAAGTTAAACTGTGCGGAACCCAGCTTACGATCCAAATCGCTTACATGATTAAGCATAGTCTTCTGTGCGTCAGTGAAATCATCTACATTGTATTCGATGTCGTTGACAGTGATGAGGTTCTTTTCATTTTTACCCATGACAGTCTCCTTTAAGTTAAGTTAAGCTAAGCTGCGATTGCAGCATTAGCAGCGGTCATATCTTCTGTAGTCCAGTAGTCTTTAGCTACCATGATTTCCAGATGCTCTACATTGCGAGACACTGTGTCTGCCCAATCTTCATCGGACATATCCTCTGGTTGCCCAGCGTTAATCAAGTCAACTGAGTGACCCATTGCTGTGTAGTGTGCTGCGATTTCTTCTGTGGTTGGTGCGTCAATCATAGTTATGCTCCTTCTAGGGCTGTGACTTTAGTTTCTAATGCCTCAATGCGTTCCATTGCTTCTTGCAGTGCCTTGACTGCTTTCATGTAGAGGATGGAATAACTAACGTGCTTGGTTGTAGTGTCTAAAACATTGTTGTCCGTGTCACGATCAGGGCTTTCAAATACAAGACCACCCATTCCAGCATCTTCAACTTCTTGAGCAATAACACCAAGCATATTAGGGGCATCAAGATTGTCTGATTTTAAGCTATACTTACGAACAGTTAAGTTTTTAATGTCATCCCATTGTGAGGAAGCATCAACAATGTTTTCTTTAAGTTTAACATCCGAAATACCGCCGTAACTGTTGTTAGTATTTTGTATGTTTCCGTTGCCGTAGATATACAACTGGTTGGCAACACCAGTAATACCACACTGAAGAAAATAAGAACTTGTATTGTTACAATTAGAGCCAAGCCACCATCCGTTTGCAACATCTCCGCTTACGTTGTGGGTGTTATTGACTTGGGATAGCCCGTTTGCTGAAGCGCTATTCTCAAGGTAAAGCCTTGTTCCTCCGTGGGGGCTGGTAGCTGCTCCAATAGATACTAATCCACTAGAATCAACCCGAACCCTAGGATTACCATCCCCATCCGACAGCACGATGTTGTTGCTTGAGGTGCGGATGTCCAAGCCGCCTTGGTTGCCTGAGAAACGGCCAAGGATAGTGTTGTCTGAACCTGTACAATAATAACCCGCGTTCATACCAACAAAGGTATTTTTTGTACCTGTGACATTAGAATAACCAGCGCCAGCGCCTAAAAATGTATTTTCCGGTTGAGTTGTTGTATTATACCCAGCCTGATACCCAACAGCGGTGTTGTTGGATGCGGTGGTGTTGGAGGTTAAAGCACTTTGACCAATAGCCGTGTTATTTGTGCCTGTCGTATTAGCTTGCATCGAACTCAAACCAAACGATGAGTTATTTGAACCCGTTGTGTTTACAAAAAGAGCAAGCCCACCAACACCCGTGTTATACTGACCTGTCGTGTTTGCTTTCATTGCTTGAGAGCCGACTGCTGTGTTAAAGTAATCCCCTAATGTGGTATGCGTCCCATCTCTAAGAGCCTGATACCCAACAGCCACATTTTGCCTACCTACAGTATTACTATACCCAGCCTGATACCCAACAGCAGTGTTGTAGGATGCGGTGGTGTTGTTTGCCAAGGCATTACGCCCTACTGCCACGTTATTGTTGCCTGTTGTATTATCCAGTAATGCTGCGCCGCCAAAGGCAGTATTTTCAGTACCTGTCGTATTAGCATTTAAGGCAGCGTGACCCATTGCCGTTTGAACAGCGCCCGTTGTATTTGAGTACAGCGCCTGAAAACCGAAAGCATTGTTGTTGGATGCGGTGGTGTTAGAGAGTAGTGCTTGCATACCAATAGCGGTGTTGGAACTTCCAGAGGTGTTAAGACCAAGTGGGCCTTGCGTTGATCCATATGCGGCTGGGCCAAGTGCAGTATTTCCAGTACCTGTTGTGTTAGTATATAAAGCGCCAGAGCCAAAACCAGCGTTGTTAGACGCAGTATTGTTGCGTAAAGTATCTGAACCAAACGCAGTAATGTTATTGGCTGTTGTGCTGGACAACCCAGCGTTTATGCCAAAGATATTTATGTTTGTACCTGTGGTATTACCTGCGCCAGCACCATGACCAAATGTGCTGTTTCCTGCACCCGTGGTATTACTGTCTAACGATTGATGGCCAACAGCGGTGTTTGAGTAACCTGTAGTATTAGCATAAAGCGACTGATACCCAACTGCGGTGTTGGCGTTGGCGGTGGTGTTGGAGAATAGTGACTCCATGCCCAATGCTACGTTATAGCTACCTGTAGTATTTGTATACAAAGGGTTAGAACCCATAGCTACATTACTTGTGCCAGAAGTATTACTATACAGAGCAGAACGACCAAACGCTTGATTATAGTTTCCGTTATTAGTGCGAAGGGCTTGGTGTCCAAATGCATCGTTATCTGTGCCAGTAGTGTTTGTGTATAATGCCTGATACCCAAGGGCCGACAAACGAATACCAGTACTATTTGTATACCCAGCCTGATACCCAACTGCAGTGTTGTAGGAGGCGGTGGTGTTGGAGTAAAGGGCAGAATCACCAATCGCAACATTGGTAGTACCTGTGGTATTGGAAGTCATCGCACCACTGCCTAAAGCAGAGTTAGATGCACCAGTTGTATTTGCCCCAAGTGCAGAGTTACCTACGGCTGTATTTTCGTTAGCAGTAGTGTTTGCATCAAGCGCAAGCCTACCAATAGCCGTGTTTTGTGCGCCAGTAGTATTAGCATAAAGCGACTGATACCCAACTGCCGTGTTGTTAGAGGCGGTGGTGTTGGAGAGTAGTGCATTGTAACCAATGCCTACATTATTCGCCCCTGTAGTATTTACAAGCATTGCACCGTAGCCAACAGCAATATTATTACTTGCACTTGTGTTTGCTTCTAGTGACCTTCCACCCAAAGCTACGTTAGTTCCACCAGAGGTGTTTGCTGTCATTGCATCACGACCAATAGCTGTATTGTTGCCGCCTGATGTTAAACTGTCCAACGCAGTATCACCCAACGCCACGTTGCCTGTACCAACAGGATAATTTCCGTCCAGCTTGATTGTGCCGCCATCGACTGACAGGTTGCCAGCTACGGTAAGGCCGTCCGTTACGGCTGTGCCAGTTACGTCAATACCTGTGGAGGTGGTGGCAAATTTAGAGGCATCGTTGTAATAAAGCTCAACAGCACCATCATTTTTAAATTTTGCCATTGCTTCAGCACCACCGCCAGAAGTAATCCAAACCCCTAAACCAGTAGTAGAATCAAGTCTTAACTGACCTGTACCTGAATCCGAAATAATACTCATACTGCCATTATGGTAAATCTGAAGGTCAGACCCAGCGCCGAAGATGGCCTTGTCGTTGTCGCCGAAGGACAAGTCACCCGTCATCGTATCGCCAGTGATCCGAACAAAGCCCGACCCGGTGTCAAAGGCATTCTTCAGCTCGGCCAGCGTCATCTTCTTGGTTTCATCCGCCGAGATGTCCACAATGGCAAAAACGTCCGTGTCAGTGGCGTTTGCACCCGTCAGCGCGTTCAGTTCTGTGATTTTACGATCAGCCATTGTTTACCCCGAAATTGCCTCGACACACTCAAACGAAATGCCGTAAATTGATGCGTTGTCTATCGACCATGATGTTACATTATTTGAGAGGCGAAATACACCCTTTGGATCGTTTGTGCCAACCAAATCGCCGTTGTGTGAGCTGCGAAGGTTTGGCCACACCTCAACCGTGCCATCGCCAGTTCTGTTTTCCATAACCTGAAACAGTTGAGCCGATGCCCCCAGACCAACCTGAAAGTAATCTCCGACAAGCAGTGTGTCGGCCTGATTTGTCATTGTCATCGTAAAGAATGTATCGCCAGCATTGCCCGACACTGAAGCAAATTGTTGTGCTGATGTGCTGCGCAATGTTCCGCGAGGATAGCAATAGTTTGGATCGCCGAGCAAGAACGTCCCAAGCGAACCCTTCAGACTTATCAACGCAGCTTTCCAAACCGATGCTTCGGCACGCCGCATTGGCGCAAGGCTTACCGAGGCCGACAACTGTTGACCGCCATGTGAGACGATCTGTTGCTTGTAGGTGAACGGCGATTGACTTGTCGTGTTCGCATTCGTGGTGCGAAATTCAACCGATGAGATGCCTGTGGTCGGCAACGTGAGAGGGTATGTAATCGACATTATCCAAAGACCGCCTTCATTTGACCGCCGCGCCTGCGGCTATCCAAAATACCTTTTTCCGTCATCTTCGCAATCTGCGGCGCAGCCTGCGCAATGATCTTCCTCACGCTGTCATCTCCGTTGGCAGCAAAGTTGAAGTTCTGCACAACCGAAGTGCCGCCACCGCCACCCACTGCCGCTTTTGATTGCGCTACACTTAGCACACGGCCCGCACTGGACGGCACAAATAACTCGCGTCCATGCTCCCCGGTGACATAAGGCCGACCAGCTTGTACCGGGCCGCCTGATGCTTTGCCGCCGCCGCCAGAAGGTGCGGAAGGGAAACCCAACGCAGTTGTGATCCCGCTGACCAACCTTTGCACAACCAGCACCCGGTAAAGCTCTTTGATGATGTCAGCGGCCATTGCTTTAAAAGCGTCCTTGGCTGACATCGTTCCGTCAACCATCGACATAAATGCTTGCTCCATGCTGCCCTGAACCATGCCCATCGTGTCTTCAAGCATTTCGGCGTCAAAGCCAAGTTGCTGAAGCAATGGGGAAGCCTCAATCATCTTGTCGAGCATATTAACGTATGCTTCTCTTGCAATTTCTGCCGCTGACTTCAACGCGATGGTGGCGGTTGTCGCTTCTTTGACCGGGTTTAGAATGCGGCTGGCAGCAATGGCAGCGGCCTCATAAGCCTCGCCGACTTTTTGTGCTTCCTGAATAAACATAGGTCGGTCTTCAAGCGTGCCATCTTTTGTATATGGAGCGGTGATTGATGTTATAAGAGCTTGCTTTTCGGCTTCTATGCGCTCCCTCTCGGCGGCTTCAGCAGTTATGCCGCGAAGCCGAGCTTGCTCACGCACCTCTTCTGTTTGCCTCATCGCTATTGAAAGAGCGTTCTGAGCCGCCGTTTCAAGCTCCCTAATTGCTTCAGCGTTTTGGTCAAATGCTCGATTAGGGCCACCCGCCAACGCCGCGTCAAGCGCACGCGCTGCTGCGTGGAATTGGTCAATCACCTCTTGGTCCGGCCCAAAACTACCGTCCGTTGCCGCCGGAGCGGCATTTAGCTTTAACTTTGCTTTCAAAAGGGCGGTAAGCTCTTCCTGCGCATATCCAGCAGCCCTAGCTTCATTTACTAATGAGCTGACATAAGCGTCAGTTATAACCGTCTTACCCACTCCCTGCTCTCGGAGTTCATTAATCTTGCTAATTAAATTGCCGACCCTAGACGCCAATCCTGCAATCTTTTCAGTAGTTCCGACAATCAGAGGAGCAAGGTTAATCAGTGCGCTCGAAAGGTTTGCGTCAATAACTCTGGACATCAAATCAAGTTGGTCCTGCGCGGCTTCAGCGTTTCGGATTAAATCTTCATCAATTACAACGCCAAGCTCACGCGCTTCTTTGCGCATGTTGGCCATACCGTCTGCGCCCTCGCGCAAGAGGTTAATCATAGGTGCGCCGCTACGGCCAAAGAGCTGAGTTGCCGCAGCCGTTTTTTCCATAGGGTTTGGAAGTTTGTTTATCTCAGTAGCAATAACCCCAAGCGCATCTTCCAAGCCCATGTCAATCAAGTCTCTGGCGTTTAAGCCTAAAGTCTTCAATCCATCTTTCGCCGTGCCAAGGCCCATTGCGGCCTCTGCCAAGCCCTTGCCCAGCTTCTCAATGCTCTTGTCAAGTTCATCAGATGTCACGCCAGAGCTTTCAGCTACCGTGCGGAGTTCCTGAAGCGCATCGGTAGTGATGCCAATCTGGTCGGCTGTCTTACCGATGTCGTCTAGTTTTTGCGTGACGTTTCTTATTCCAGAGATAACTGCGGTTGCAGAAAACGCCGCAGCGGCAATCTTGACAGCAGCGCCAAGTTTACTGAACGCTTTTGAAGTTGAGCTGAGATTTTTATTCGACGTTTTTGCAAACCGCTCAACGCGCTTTTGGCTTCGATCCATTGCGCGTGTAAATTCTTTATCCTTCGCTGACAGGATAATGTTTAACTGTTCCGCACTAATGGCCATCTACTCGCCTCACCAAATCTTTGTAATCAGTCGAGGTCATTGCATCTGCGCCAGCTTCTTTTGGCGAATGTGCATCAGACCATCCCTGAAATACGATCCAAGTATCTTTGGGGATCATATCACGAATTTCATCTGGCCGTAAACCGATGACGATGCCATTCGCGATCATAGCGCGAACATTCAATCTGTCTGGTCTATGACCTCCGTCTTTTTTTTTACCTTTTCGTCTCCAACGTCAGGCATAAAGGCAACGCCGAGAACCGCTTGCGCGATCTGAAACAAGCGCATTAAGTCTTCCGGCGTGCATTTTGAAATAACCACATCAGCTTCAGCGTCTTTCATTCCACCGCCGACCAAGCCAAGCGCAAGGATGTCACGAACCTCTTTGCTGTTTGGCTTTGTGCCGCGCCCAAAGAACCCTTCCCAGAGGTCAAAGATGCCCCGGTGCTGATCCTCGAAACGCTCAATCTCACGATTGCGAAGTTTGAAAGAGTAGGAAGCATCGCCGATTGTCTCGACGATGCCCCCACGTTCTGCTTTAGCAGTTATTGCCATTATGCGGCTGCGTAGGCCACTGTGCCGTTACTCTCAAGCGAGACGGAATAAGTGACGCCGCCTTCAGTTTCACCACCGAACTCCAGCGAAGCAATGCGAAATGCGCCAGAATATGTTCCGAAGTCAGGAACAACAATTTCCATGTTGACGGTATTGTCAGCGGCCATCGCCACTGTATTCATGCGCGCCTCTGCTACACTGTCCTCAAAGAAACCATCGCCGGATAGGCCCAAGTTTTTCAGGCCAGCAAGCGTTGCAGTCCACAAAGCGCCTTCTGGCGTTGTGCAGTCAGGGGTTGTCACATCAATCGAAGAGTTATTGATTGTCAGTGATTTTGAATTTAAGCCGCAAAGGTTTGTGAAAACCTCTGGCGATGCCGCGTCACCGATTTTGACCAGCAGGGCGCGTCCGAGTTGTTTAGCCATAACTGGCCTCCATTTTTTTGCGCTTGCCCACAGCGCGGGAGTTTAGGCAGTATCCTCAAGCATCGCCTGAAGCACAATGACAGCCGTGTAGCCACGACCTTCACCATCTCTTGTAACCGAAAAAGTCTCGAATATCAATTCAACCAAGTTGAACCCAGTGACCGTCACAGAGCTTTCCTGGCGGTGCAAAGCATCTTTTACTGCCTCGACTATCTGGACGGCTTCAACACGGCCTGAAGGGCTGCGAGAATGAGCCTCAAAGGTCACAGCGACCAATGAGCCTTCGATTGTATCTGTGTCAAATGCGGCTGGCGATATTTCACCAAATCGCAAATATGGAAACGTGGCGTTCTGCGGCGGCTCATCATAAATGCGGCTGCTGACAATATTCGTCACGCCGCTATTTGCAGCCAGCGCGGCCCGAAGCCCCTTTTGCAAAGACAGTGCAAACCCATCAGCCATTGACCGCCTCCTTAATCCCGCGCCGAAGCGCCGACTTCATGCTCTTTTTGAACTTTGGCCCCTGAAGTTTTTGCGCCAGTTGAATGTAAGGTTGCGCTTCAGTCGTGCCGCGATTGCCTTTTGTGCGGCCAAACTCAACAGCCTTGGCTTTGATTTGCTCATCACGGCCTGGCGGTGCGGCCTCAACTGAGCCAAGAAACTCATGGTTCCCGCGTTCATATTTGGTGTGTATCCAGCCCTTTAATTCACCACTAGCGACAGGGACAAGGTTCCGAGCCAGCCGCGCAGCCGCTTCCGTGTTGCGCTTGATCGACTTGACAATCTGGCGCTCAACAGCTTCAGGCATCTTGTCAAACTGTTTCGCCAGTTTATTTGCGCCAGTGACCTTCATGCTGCAACGCCCTTTTCCAGAACGAACTCAAACATTGTGTCCTTCGCGTCGATCTGGATCACGTTCTTGATGGCCCAAGTGATGCCACGCGCAATCACGCGATCAGCGGCAGTGACGGTTGCAGTTATGCTGTCAGAACGAACGCGCAAAGTGGCAAGATTATTGTCCTCAAGCACGCCGCCGGAAATCTTTTCTTTGCCTTTTTGCTCACGCAGATCAGCAGACCGTGTGACCAATGTGGCCCAGCCCGTGTAAACATTGCCATATGCGTCGACCGTGCCTTCAGACAAACGCTGAAACACAACACGCTCACGCAAAAGGCCAGCCCTAACCATACCAAGAAACCCGACTAATGTTCAGCAATTCCTCGAAACCGTATGGAATGTCTTGCAGTTTATCCGCCTGTGACTGTTCCCGGTTGTCATACCAGTGGCCCACAAGCAGCATAAGTGCGTGCCGGATGCTCTGAGGAACGTCAGCAATCGCGTCACCAAATCCAATTTGGTATTCTATCCTTATGGCGTCAGGACGATTTTGCGTTACAGGCCAAGCAAATCCGTCTTTTGGCCCAACGGTTGAAGTAAAGTCTGTTCCAAAGGTTTGATAATTTGTCAGCGTGTCGGTCTGCAATGCGCCGTCAACGTCATAATATTTAATGGCAGTGACAGATTGAACCGGGGCAAGAACAAGCGCGACCTTCTGAGTTGGGTTTGGACCCATCCACTGCGCCCATTTTTGGGTAATCATCGCCTGACCAAGAGCGCCCCTGACATCAGTGTAGGCAACTGCAACGTCAATTAAACGCTGGATGATAGTGTCATCATCGGTATGCTCAACACGCAACTGCGCTTTCACCTCATCAAGGGTGATGGGGATGATCGCTGGCGCGTCTACAATTTCGAGTGAATGATGAGCTAAAAGGGGCTGCGGCATTTACTGTTCCTTTACAGCCTTCTCGACTTTAACTTTACGAATAGCACGTTCAACTTTTGAAACAGTGCCGATGGCTTCGGCGATGCCAGCCTCAATATATCGGGCGGCTTCAGCAGAATTGCAATCGATCTCATCACCAGCGTTGTGGCTGAAATTGATGCCAGCCATGCCTGTCAATAAACGAACTTTCATTGGAAATCCTCTCTTGTGAATAAGCAGGGACCGAAGCCCCTGCTTAATTTATTTAGGCTGTGATGAGGTGCTTGACCGCTGCTGCGTTGCCAAGAACGCCGTCAAAGCGAACATAACCCAAGATGCCATAGTCAGGAGCAAAACGCTCTTTCGCTACGAACAAGGAAGGTGCGCCAGCTTTGCGCACATAGAACTTGGACATATCACCGAACAACATAACCTTTTTCGCAGTTGCAAGGCTGTCCATTGCTTGGTTGACCACAACATTGTAACCCAAAAGGTTTTGCGGAATACCAGCTTGGTAATTCCCCATTGCCCAAAGATAGTTGCCATTGCCGTCTTTCAGCTTCCGAACCGCAGAAAGTGTGCTGTCGTTCATCATAATTGCTGTTGAAGGCGAGGCACGGTAAGCAGGATCAACCGAATGGATCAAGTCAATGATTTCATCGGCTGTAACTGCGGCCACTGCGGCGGCTGTTTTGCCCAAAGCTGAGTTGGTTACGATGCCTTCAACATCTGAAGAACCTGAACCAGTGGTCAGTTTTGAGTTTGCGATGCGACCAAGACGTTCGCCAAGCAGTTCGCCCAACAGGCTTTCCACGTTAAAGATGGAATCATTTGCCAACTCATAGGACCAACGGACCCACTCGGTGTCAAACGCAAATGCACCCAAAGACTTTTGGGCAAAGGTAACATCTTTGCCTGCATCGTCAGTGACGGTGCCGCCTTCAGTGTGAGCTTCAGCAGTCACAGCAGTGTCGTTTACTGTTGGGATGTTGAAAGGATTGCCGCCAGTTGTGTTGATAACTGTGAAAAGGTCACTGTTATACATTGGGCCAGTTGCAATCATTGCTTTGTCAATGAATGACGCCAGCTCTGTTGGAACAGTAAAGCCACCAGCAGAGTTTGTGCCAGCAGTTTGTGTGCGAACTTCAGATTGACGCAGAACAGAACGAACTTCGCTGTCCAAGCCTTCAACACCACCGTTTGCGATCATTGTGAAGAACGCTTTGCGGTAAGAGATTTCAGAACCTTGGTCAACAGCAGGGGCAGAGCGACCTTCAGCAACCGGGCGTTTGGAAACGTCAACGGCTTCAGCGGCACGCAGTGCAGCGTCAGCTTTTTCAAGACGATCAGCACGCGCTGAGAATTTGTCGTGATCGGCCATCATGGCGTCAAATTCACGCTCAACTTCGGCAGCACGATCTTCTGGTGTGTTGTCGTTTACTTCTGCAAGTTTGGCGCGGGCCTCAGTGGCGATGTTCGCCATCTTCTCCCGCAGGTCTTTGATATCAGCCATTTTTGGCCTCCATTTATTGCGCTTGCCCAAGGCGCGGGGGAAGGGCGAACAGCAGGAGAACCGCTGTTATCCGTTGAACTGCACTTTCATCCGAAGACGCCGAGCAGCCTGAGATTTCACTTTCAAACTTCTGTGGGCTTCCAGAGAACGCAAACCGATCTCTGTGCCGTCATAAGCCGGAGTTGTAACGATAGAAACGTCAAAGAGCTGTGCCTCCTGAATAGTGCGCCGTGGCATGTCGCCGCTGTCATCCCACTCTTGGCGCGTTGGAATGAATGCAAAAGACATTTTGTCCAAGTCGCCGCGTTTCATTTTTGGAACAATGCTTTGGACATCAGGGTCAGTTGGGTCAAGCTCTGTTTCCATATACAAGCCGTGATCGTCTTCAGTTAATCTCAAAGTGCCGGAGCGTGTCCGAGCAAGTGGCAATCCTTCATGGTTGATAACA
>Ga0209710_1002216_pt1 | contig 13917 bp, 9 predicted proteins | sample ArcticOcean_MG_C_5_FD_187436 | JGI IMG/M metagenome (GOLD analysis project Ga0209710, IMG submission 187436) | Marine microbial communities from western Arctic Ocean - ArcticOcean_MG_CB4_138 (SPAdes) (version 2) | ecosystem: Environmental > Aquatic > Marine > Oceanic | place: Arctic Ocean: Canada...
CTGGTGCTAAAAAACTCAAAGCAGTAAGCACCTCGGAAGCATCGGACAAACGCTCTCTAACTGTGCCATTCCAAGAGTTTTCATCATGATTAGTGACGAAATTCATTAAAATATCATCAACTTCATATCGACTAAGGTCTTTACCAATACTTTCCCTCCATAATTCAGGAGCTTTTTCAGACTTAGCCATTTCATTAAACGTATGATGTCTATCCCATCCGTAAACCATATCAAACAAATCACTCCCTTTAACAAGTTCTGACTCATGGGCTTCTGCTAACATAAAAAGTGATTTTTCCGACCTTAACTCTTTGATCGTTGATTTCCAAAAATCTAAAGGCACAGCTCCAGCTACATCGCACCTAAATCCATCAATATTTTCTTTTTCAACCCAATATTTCATATCACTCAACATCTGGTCTCTCATCTCAAAATTAGTGTAGTCTAAATCTGCTACATCTTGCCATCCCCAGGATTCTCCAGTATCAGGATTAATAGGGTCAATTATGTTTCCATTTTTATCTTGAGTATAATATTCAGGGTTTGAAGTAATCCAATTGTGATCCCAACCAGTATGATTTGGTACCCAATCCAAAATAACGTACATGTCGTTTTTATGGGCCTCGTTAATCAAGTGTCTAAAATCCTCTATGGTACCAAACTCTGTATTAACTTTAGTATAGTCTGAAACTGCATAGTAGCTACCTAACATTCTGTCTCTCACAACAGAGTCTTGAATTAAATTAGCGAACTCTCCTCCAGTAGCTTTTCGCTTAGTTTCAGAAATTGGAAAGATAGGCATAAGCCAAATTATTTTTACACCAAGAGTTTTTAACTCTGGAATATCTTTAGAAAAAGCTGAAAAAGTACCCTCCTTAGAATATTGACGAATATTTACCTCATATAAAACTGAAGTCTCTATAACTTCATTTGTAATTGGGTCTATTAACGTTGTATCCTGTTTTAATTCTCCTGATTTATAATTACAAGATTGCATTGAAATAAATAACAAACAAAGAAATATATTTAACTTTTTCATAGATATTAAAATTTAAAGTACAATTTAAATAAAAAGTAATTTATAACTCAAGAAAAATAAAACTCAAACGTTTTAGTGTTGATAATTAATTTTATTTTTTAGATTTTCTCCAGAGATTCGCTTTTTTCTTGATTTCAGGCATCCTTCTTTTATCATTATTAGCTCCACATATAATACAAGCTACATTTTTACCAATAATTTCATTTGAATACTTGTTTAAAGCACTTACAGACATTGCTCCAGCAAGCTCAACTTCAATATGTTCATTATTGTAAAGATCTATCAGAGTATGACATATTTCCCCTTCATTAATCAAAATTATATCATCCAAATATTCTTTGCAAAATTTAAATGATATCTCTCCTACTCTTTTCACACTAGCGCCATCAACAAAAGTATCAATAGAATCTAAAGTAATATTTTTACCATTTTCTAAAGAATTTTTCATTGCTGGAGCTCCCATCGTTTCAATTCCAATAATTTTTGTGTTTGGAGATAATTGCTTGAATACTGAAATTGCTCCCGATATCAATCCACCTCCACCAATTGGAACAAATAAATAATCTAATTCTCTGGGAGCTTGTTGAATGATCTCTAAAAACAAAGTGCCTTGACCAGTTATAACATCTATATCATCAAATGGATGAATATATGTTTGATGATTGGATTTACAAAAAGAAATTGCGGCATCATGCGCTTCATCATAACTATCCCCAATTAAAACTACCTTAATGTTATCCTTGCCTATTTTTTTTACTTGACTAACTTTTTGATTAGGTGTTTGAATTGGCATAAAAATAGTGCCAAATAAATTTAGTTTTTTACACGATAAGGCAACACCTTGAGCATGATTACCAGCACTGGCACAAACAAGATCATTTTGTGTTATTTTAGAATTGAGTGATGATATTTTATTAAAGGCACCTCTAATTTTAAAAGATTTAACTTCTTGTAAATCCTCCCTTTTAAAAAATATATTTGCTTTAAATTTACTACTGTAATTTACGTTTTTAGTAAAAGGACTTCGAATCACTATTTCTTCGATATTTTTTTGTGCATTTTTAATTGCTAAAATATCGATAAGTATTACAGCCATGTTAAACTATATTTTTCATTTCAGTCATTGATTTTCTTAATTTTTTTCCAATTTTTTCAACAGAATGAGATCTGATTTTTGAATTAACTTCAACTAATTCTTCATTATTAATAATTGAATTTTCAACAAACGAATTCCCAATGACATTTTTTGATAATTTGTCAATGTAGTTTTTAATTAAAGGTTTACAAGCGTGGTCGAATAAGTAACATCCATACTCTGCGGTATCGGAAATAATTCTATTCATTTCAAATAATTTTTTTCTCGCTACAGTATTTGCAATAAGAGGCAACTCATGTAGTGATTCATAATAAGCAGACTCTTCTACAATTCCAGAAGAAACCATGGTTTCATAAGCAAGCTCAACTCCAGCCCTTACAAACCCTACCATTACAACACCATTATCAAAATATTCTTGCTCACTAATCTCGTCTGTTGTCGCTTTGGTTTTTTCAAACATTGTTTCACCAGTTTCAGCTCTCCACTTTAATAAATTTACGTCATCATTTTTCCAATCTTCCATCATTGTGGTTGAAAAATGACCAGTCATTATATCATCCATATGTTTTATAAACAAAGGACTCATAAGTGCTTTAAGTTCTTCCGAGATAGCATAAGCTTTAAGCTTAGATGAATTTGAGAGTCTATCCATCATACTTGTTATACCCCCATGCTTTAACTCTTCTGTTATTACTTCCCACCCATTTTGAATTAATTTTGAAGCATAGTTTTTATCAGCTCCATCATCAATCATTTTATTAAACAATAGTATTGAAGCTGTTTGCAAAACTCCACATAATATAGTTTGCTCCCCCATTAAATCACTCTTTACTTCAGCTACAAATGAAGACTCTAATACTCCAGCTTTATGACCACCAGTAGCTACTGCATAAGCTTTAGCCTGCTCTAATCCTTTGTTTTCTGGATCATTTTCAGGATGAACAGCAATCAATGTAGGTACGCCGAAGCCTCTTTTATATTCTTCTCTTACTTCAGTACCAGGGCACTTAGGAGCTACCATGATAACAGTTATATCTTTCCTAATTTGCATTCCTTCTTCAACAATATTAAATCCATGTGAGTAGGATAATGTAGAACCCTTTTTCATTAAATGCATAATTGAATTCACTACACTAGTATGTTGTTTATCAGGTGTTAAATTTAAAACCATATCTGCATTAGGAATTAATTCTTCATATGTACCTACTAAAAAGCCATTCTCACTTGCGCTCAAAAAAGACTGTCTTTTTTCATTAATTGATGCTTCTCTAAGAGCATAAGAAATACTCAGCCCTGAATCCCTCATGTTAAGTCCTTGGTTTAAACCCTGAGCTCCACAGCCAATTATAACTATTTTTTTAGTTAATAATGCATTTACTCCGTCTTTGAATTCATCAGGATTCATAAATCTACATCTTGAAAGCTGGTCTAGTTTTTCATTCAAAGAAAGTGTGTTGAAATAATTTTTCATTGTATTAATTTTTAAAATCAGATAATATATCTGATATATTCATTGGTTCTTTTGTTATAGCTATTGCTCCCGATCGCACAAATTGCAAAATTCCGTATTCATTTAACTTGCTATACAGACTGTCAATCTCTTTTCTTCTACCAGATTTTTCTAAAACAAAAAACTCTTTATTTACTGTCACTATTCTGGCATTACTATCTTTTATAATATTTTGTATTTGTCTATCGTCAAACAATAAACTGGATTTGATTTTAAATAAACAGGACTCTTGATAAACAGTATCATCTTCATTATGATAGTATGCTTTAATTACTTCAATTTGTTTATCTATTTGTCCAATTATTTTTTTTATTTGGACTTCAGTAACATTTATCAAAATTGTAAATCTATATACACCTTCAATTTCTGAAGCTGAAGAGTTTAAACTATCTATATTGATATGTCTTCTTTGAAATATTGCTGAGATTCTATTTAATAACCCAATATTATTTTCAGTGTAAATTGATACCGTAAATGTTTTAACTTCTTTTTCCATACTTATTTTAATCTTATTTCTGAAACCGATGCACCGCTTGGAATCATTGGAAATACATTAGATTCTTTTTCTACTACTACTTCTAAGAAGAATGAGTCTTTTGATTTTATCATTTCTTCAACTGCAGAAGACAACTCTTCTCTTTTAGTTACTTTTTTACTTTTAATATAATAAGCCTTAGCAATTGCAGTAAAATCTGGATTAACAAGCTCAGTAGAGGCATATCTTTTTTCAAAGAATAATTGCTGCCATTGCCTAACCATTCCTAAAAAACTATTGTTTAAGACTACAATTTTAACTGGAACTTTAGATTGAAATATTGTTCCTAATTCTTGAATAGTCATTTGATATCCTCCATCTCCAATTACCGCAACTACTTCTCTTTCCGGGCATGCCATTTTAGCTCCAATAGCCGCAGGAAGTGCAAAACCCATAGTCCCTAAGCCACCTGAAGTTATATTACTTCTAGATTTATTGAATTCAGCATAGCGACACGCAATCATTTGATGTTGACCAACATCTGAAACAATTGCAGCATCTCCTTTAGTAAAAATATTGATTTCTTTCAATACTTCACCCATAGTTAAACCTTCTTTAGTTGGGAATAAATCATCTTTTATTACTGAATCATATTCTATATCATATAGTTTTTTAAAATCACTAAGCCAATTATTATGTTTTCTTGATTTTAGTAACGGTAAAATCTTAGTTAAACTTTCTTTGGCATCACCCAATACAGGAATGTCAACTTTTACATTTTTATTTATCTCAGCTGGGTCTATTTCAAAATGAATTATTTTAGCTTGCTTTGCGTATTTATCTAAATTACCAGTAACTCTATCATCAAACCTCATTCCAATTGCAATTAATAGATCACATTCATTTGTAAGCATATTTGGGGCATAATTTCCATGCATACCAACCATTCCGACATTCAAAGGATGAGAAGTAGGTATAGCCGAAACTCCCATTATAGTCCATGCGGCTGGAATTCCTGTTTTTTCTACAAAATCTTTAAATTCTTTTTCTGCTTCTGAAAGAATAACTCCTTGTCCCCATACAATCATAGGCTTTAAAGACTTATTAATTAAATCAGCCGCTAGACTTAAGTTTGTATTATCCAATTTAGGTACTGGCTTATAACTTCTTATGCCAGTTACCTTTGAGTACTTAAAATCAAACATTTCAAATTGAGCATCTTTAGTAATATCAATTAAAACTGGTCCAGGCCTACCACTTTTAGCTATATAAAAAGCTTTTGCTAGTACTTTTGGTATATCAGAAGCTTTGGTAACTTGATGATTCCATTTTGTCACAGGAGTAGATATTCCAACTATATCGGTTTCTTGAAAAGCATCACTTCCTAATAAATTTGATGCTACTTGTCCTGTGATACATACCATTGGAGTGGAATCAATTTGAGCATCTGCTAAACCAGTAACTAAATTTGTAGCTCCAGGCCCTGATGTTGCAATTGCCACACCTACTTTTCCTGAGATTCTTGCAAAACCTTGAGCAGAATGTGTAGCTCCTTGTTCATGTCTTGTCAAAACATGATGAATTTTATCTTCGTATTTATATAGCTCGTCATATACCGGCATTATAGCCCCACCAGGATAACCATATATTATTTCAACTCCTTCAGCTATTAAACATTTAACAACAGCTTCACTACCGCTTATTTTTTTTATATCACTCATTTTTAAAATTCATCTGTCACGCAGCCCATTGAAGCTGATGAAACAATTTTTGCATATTTATATAAAGAACCAAATTCAACTTTTAATTTTGGCTCACTCCATTTATTTCTTCTTTTCGCTAATTCTTCATCTTTAACATCTAAAATTATAGTGTTTTGAATAGCATCAATAATAATAATATCTCCATTTTCAATTAAAGCAATATTACCACCAACTTGTGCTTCTGGAGTTATGTGACCCACAACAAACCCGTGAGTCCCACCAGAAAATCGACCATCAGTAATTAACGCAACATCTTTACCGAGTCCAGCACCAATTATTGCAGCAGTAGGTTTTAGCATTTCAGGCATACCCGGACCACCTTTAGGCCCTTCATATCGTATAACAATAACATCTCCTTTTTTTACTTTTCCATTTCCTATTCCTTTATTAGCATCATACTCCGAATCAAAAACTATCGCTGATCCTTTAAAAATTAAACCCTCTTTTCCAGTAATTTTAGCAACAGAGCCTTCCTTGGCTATATTCCCATATAATATTCTTATGTGCCCAGATTCCTTAATTGGGTTTTCTACAGTTTTTATAACATCTTGGTTGGCTTTCAAGCCATCCACGTTTTTTAAATTTTCTTCTAAAGTATGACCAGTTACCGTAAGGCAATCACCGTGAATTAATCCTTTTTTCAAAAGGTATTTTAAAACAGCAGGGGTACCTCCAACTTCGTGTAAATCTTCCATTAAATACTTACCACTTGGTTTTAAATCTGCGATAAAAGGAGTTGTATCACTTATTTTTTGAAAATCATCCAGTGTGAATTCTATTTTTGCAGCTCTAGCAATTGCCAAAAAATGTAATACAGCATTAGTAGATCCTCCAAGAGCAACAACTAATCTAATGGCATTTTCTAAAGATTTTCTAGTAATTATATCTAAAGGTTTTAAATCTTTAACCAATAGATTTTTAATTGCTTTACCACATTTTACAGATTCAATTTCTTTTAATTTACTGTTTGCCGGATTTGAAGAATTAAAAGGCAAAGACATTCCTAATGCTTCAATAGCAGATGCCATAGTGTTAGCAGTATACATCCCACCACATGCTCCTGCCCCTGGGCAAGCTTTTTTAATGATGGATTTATATTCTTCATCACCCATTGTGCCTGAAACTTTACTCCCCCATGCTTCAAAAGCAGATACAACATCTAATTTTTTACCATTATGACATCCTGAATCAATAGTCCCACCATAAAGTAGTATAGAAGGTCTATTTAATCTTATCATTGCCATTAAAGCACCTGGCATATTTTTATCACAACCTACAACTGTTATTAGAGCATCATAACTCATCGCTTGAACAACCGTTTCCATTGAATCTGCAATAATATCTCTAGAAGGTAAAGAATAGCGCATCCCAGGAGTACCCATTGAGATACCGTCACTAACTCCGATGGTATTAAAAATTAAAGCTGTAATATCTTGAGCTTGAATTCCATTCTTAACAAATTTGGATAAATCATTTAAATGCATATTACATGGATTTCCTTCATATCCAGTACTTGCAATTCCAACTATAGGCTTTTTAAAATCAGCCTCTTTCAAGCCTATTGCATGTAGCATTGCTTGAGCCGCAGGCTGAGTGTCATCTTGAGTTACCGTTTTACTATACTTATTTAAATTCATTTTATAAAATTCTCAGTATTAATGCATTAAATTAAATAATTCTTAATTAAATATGGGTAAAACTATTTAATCCATAATTAACTATTTTTCAATGGTTTACACCTTGAATTTAAAGAATGAATATATATTTATTAATTGAATATTAAAAATTTATGTTGGTAATATTCATCATAAATATTATTTAATAATTTATTTGTTATTTCTGTGTGATAAATGAGAAAAATTTTGACCTAAGTCGTTCGGCAATTGAAAAAAGACTAAAGCTAAGAAATACTATATACTTAGAGACTGCCGCATATGGTCATATGGGTAGAAAAAAAATGAAATAGTTAATAAAACTTTTAAACTACCAAATGGTAATAAAATATCACTTGATGTAGAGCTGTTTACTTGGGAAAAATTAGATTTAGTAGACCAAATAAAAGCAGAGTTTAAACTAAATTAGTTTTATTATAAATCATAAACCAATCTAAAAGTAATAAACCTTGGCTGTATAAAATATTCCGTTGAACTTATTGAAATATTTCCAGTATTAGATTGATTTTGAGATTTAGTGTCTAGTAAATTAGTAGCTTTTAATTCAAACTCCCATTTACTATCCTGATCTTTCTTATATGCCAATGAAGCATTCCAAAATTCGTATTTATTTAACCCACCCCTATCATCACTAAATGTGTTATTCGTGTATCTAGTTCTAAAAGTAAAAGATTTTAATATTAATGCATCAATATCAATAAATGGAGCTTTGGTGCTAGACGTGCTATTAATTGATCCTAATATGTTTTCAGAAAATGAGTAATTATACCCCAACTCTACATTTGGAGCTTGTTTAAATGAAGTTCTAATAGTTGCTCCATAATTTTGAGAATAGCTCTCACTTAAACTTGGAGTTGTACTAGTTTGAATAAACTGGTTAAATTTACTATAATTAAACCCACCTTTTAAGGATACTCTTAGTTTACCAAATTGTCTTTGAAATCTACCATTAGCTGAAAAGTTTTCATCTGCATAAGCAGAATTAAATGGAGAACTTGAAGCTACAACACTCTCAAATGTTGTCAAGTTTCTTATCTGATCAATACTTTTATTATACGATAACCTAGCATAAACATTTGTGTAGTTAAATAAATTAAAACTAAAATAATTTAAATTTAGATTGTGCGATATGGCATTTTGTATTTCATTATAACCGCTAAATATAGAATTATAACTATTTAAAACTAAGCCTTCTGCTATTTTAGAAACATCTGTGAACTGAGTCCTCATTGCGTAATTAAATGTTAGAGATTCGCTTTTCTTAAGTTGAATTCTTGCATTAAAATCAGGTAGTATTTTATAAAATGAGTCCGAGAAAAGGGTAGAAGTAACAATGTCATTGTTACCACCTATATCACTCTGCTCATTTGAACTATTATATGCATGAACAGTAAAACCTGGACTTAAAGTAAAAATACCTGTTTTTAACCTATAATGCATTCCTACATAATAGTCTTTAAAATTATAACTGACCATATTTGAATCTAACCCATTATTTATAACTGGAGTTGATCCAAAAACATCTCCGTTGTCTAAAAACTGAAATATATTTGAATCAAAATTTTGATTACTTAAAATCGTACCAATAGTAAAGTTGATATCACTTTTAAGGTTTAATATATTCCAATAATCTAGTTTCGCATCTAGTTGATTAGTTTTAATTTTTTTATCCTGTGCTATATTAAAGTTAGATTGAGTATTATCAAACCCTAAACCTATTGCAGTATTTTGGTAATTATCAGAATTTTCCAAAACAGCATTATAAAAAGGGTCTTCTTTACTTATTAAATGTAAAGCTTCAAAAGCAAAAATATTATTAGCATCAGCAGTATAATAATAATTTAAATTTTGATTAATACTATAGGTATCTACATCGTCATTTTGCAGAGTATTACCTAAAATATCAGAAAAAACATTTTGATTTTGGTCTTCTTTTGAATTTCTAGTTAGTATTTCATAATCCAACTGCTTATTTGAATTAGGCTTATACTTTAGAGTGAATTTAGACAACGCTAAATCACTTAACTGACTGGTATTACTTTGGGTCTCTTCATTTGGTATCCCAAGCTCGGTATCTATATATTGAGTAGAGTTGTTTTCTTGTAATTCGATATCACTACTTGTAAGAATAATAAAACCTGAAAGATCCAGTTTTTTATTAGGTGAATAACTAAAGTTAGCTGCACCAAATTTAGAAGATATATCCTTGGCTCTATTATTTTGTAACTGTAAAAAACCTAAATTATTATTACCAAGATTAATTGAAGTCCCACTTTTATTACTTGGCTGGTTAAAGCCACCCGAAAAATTCCAATAATCTCGTCTTGTAAAAGCTAATTCTCCAATGTTGTTTATATCTCCAATAACATTTATACTATATTCTGGACTGTAATAAAATAATTTTGGTTGAAATAAGTAAAGATCCTCAGTAGTAGACTCACCACCACCGGCGGTAATATTTCCAAACCAAAACTTATCTTTCCCTTCTTTTAATTTAATATTTATTGCAATATTATCTTGATTATTTTGAACCCCGCTCAACTGCCCTACTTCTGAATAGTTTTTAAGGATTTGAACCTTATCAATTGCATTTGAAGGTATATTTTTAATGGCAATTTTAGTATCTCCATCAAAGAAATCTTTGCCCTCAACCATTACTTTACCTACTACTTTTCCTTCAACCTCAATTTGACCATCATCGTTCACTTCTACCCCAGGAAGGTTCTTTAAAACATCTTCTAGTTTTCTTTCCGTACCAGTTTTAAAAGAATCTGCATTGTAAATTAAAGTATCTCCACTAACAGTTACTGGCATTTCATAAGTCAGCTCAACCGCATCTAGCATATTACTTTCATACAAAGTAAAATCTTTTTTTAAATTAGATTCATTGGACTGAATTAGCTTTGAGATAGATTCCATACCGATATAACTAACCTGTAAATTATAAGCAGTATTCTTTTTTAAAGCAAGTTTATATTCCCCATTTTCATTAGATATTGCAAAACTTTCCAAAGAGCTAGTTTCTTTATTTATTAAAATAACGTTCGCTAATTCAAGGGGACTGTTTAGGCTGTCTTTAATTACACCTTCCATTTTAATTTGAGAGAAAGTTAAATTAGTTACTATAAATAATAATGTAAATATTGTATTTTTCATATGCTGTTTTTTATTAGAAACGTTTACCGCCTTGACCTCTACCTCTATTTTCTCTCATTTCATCCATCTTAAATTTTACAATATCATTGTATTCTTTCTTTGTAACGATATCTCCTTTTGTTAGTCTTACTATTTCTTCTTTTATTTCTGGGTTTAATACAATTTTAGTACATAATATTGTAGTTTTATCAGAGTTTAATTCGAGAATCAACCCAGGTAAACCAAAAGATTCTCCTGGTCCATTGCTAACAGGTATTTGAGGAGTGTACCAAGCTGTAACTACAACCTCTTTTGGGATATCTATTTCTATTTCGGTTACTTCAGTTACTTTCTTTGATTTAATAGAATCTGTTTCAGTCTTTGGTTTTTTAGGCGCTCTCATGCTTCTCCAATCTAAATCATCTACTTTTCTTACTGCAGTAGCTTTAAAGCAAATGTATTTACCAATTTTTTTTTGTTCAGTACCCATTTTCCATTTTAAGATTGGCAAGTCGTCTTTTATCAAGAATTTTTTACCAAAAAATTCATTTTCTTGAAGGTATATTTTTTCTTTAACGTCTTTGTAAATTTCACCAGCAGCACCACCAGCAAACATCGCTATCATACCACCACCACCTTGACCTGGAGCGGCTAATCTTTCCTCTTCTTTATATATTGATTCTGATTTGTTAAAAGTTAAGATAAAAGTCTTTTCTAAAAAACTCTTCATCCTGTCCTTCATCATGTTTTTTTGTTGTTCAGACATTTTACTGCCCCAACTACCAAGGTCCATCGTAGTTTTTGTTTGATAATATGCTTTACCTTGAAATTCTTGAGAAAATGAGTTGGTTGAAATTGCTAAAGCAACAACTAATAATAATTTGTTCATTTGTATAATTTTTATCAAAAATATAAACGTTGGATAATAAAACCGTTAATAATATCTTAAAAGATTGTATATTAAAATTATGAGGATCTTATTATTGTTTTTTTTAATTCACACATCCATCTTTAGTAATAAAGATGATTTAATTCTTAAATTATCTTCAAAAATAGCAGTCAAAAACATGGTAATTAAAGGAGTGGATAATTTAAATAACCTATACTCCATAAAAAACAATGAATTAATTAAAACCTCTAAAGAAAAAACCTCTTTTTATAGAAATAATCTTTACTCAAACATAACTTCAATTGATGTTAAGAACTCTTTAAAAGTTAAATTATTTTACGAGAATTTTAATACGTTAATTATTTTGGATAATAAACTATCAGAAATTTCAAAAATCAATTTTAACGTTATTGATCCTGATAAAATTATCTCTAAAGTTTCTGCTTCAAATGATAATAACATTTGGATTTACAATGAACTAAACTCAAAATTAGAATTGTTTAATTATGTAAATAAAAAAATTAAAGTTGTTAACTCTGAAATATCTGGAGAAGTGATTTCTCTAGTTAGTAATTACAAATATTGTTGGGTTCTTACAGATAGTCACATATTTAAGTTTAACTATTTCGGCAGTCTAATTAGCAAATTAAAAGTTACTAAAATTCAGCAAATTGAAAATTTCAATAACACTTTGATTTTTAAAAGAGACAATCAGCTATACTACTATAGTGAGGATTTTTTAACTGAAAATAAATTTGATTTAGGAGATTTATTAATAAAAGATTTTTTTGTAACCAATCAAAGCTTGTATATTTACGATTCTGAACATTTTATTAAATATCAAATTCAAAAAAATTAAATTATGCATATAGCAATTGCGGGAAATATAGGCGCTGGAAAAACTACTTTAACTAATTCACTTGCGAAACACTATAATTATGAAGTTCAACTGGAAGATGTTATAGACAATCCTTATTTAGATGATTTCTATAACGAAATGGAAAGATGGAGTTTTAACTTACAAGTTTATTTTTTAAATAGCAGGTTTAGACAATTAATTGAAATAATTGAAAGCTCTAAAGATGTAATTCAAGACAGAACAATTTATGAAGATGCAAATATATTTGCTCCGAACTTACATGCAATGGGCTTGATGGCTAATCGAGATTACGAAAACTATAAATCTTTATTTGAATTAATGGAATCAAAAGTTAAGTCTCCTGATTTATTGATTTACTTAAGAAGTTCTATTCCAAATTTAGTGTCTCATATCCATAAAAGAGGAAGGGATTATGAAAATTCAATTAGTATTGATTACTTGAGTAGATTAAACGAAAGGTATGAAGCTTGGATTCACAACTATGATAAAGGGGATTTATTAATAATTGATATTGATAATTTAGATTTTGTCGACAAAAAAGAAGACTTAGAGAAAATAATCTCATTAGTTGACCAAAAACTCAATTTAAAGAAATAATTATTATATAAAAAAAAAGCCTCATAGTTATGAGGCTTTTTTTTTATATAATCTATACAATTAATTTTCTTTAGCTTCCGCTACAAGATCCTTAACCGTTTGTTTTACTTCAGATTCAGTACCATTAATAGTAGCGCTTACTTCAGTTTCAACACCATCTTTAGTTGTAACTATATTAATTTCTGCTGTTGTCATATTATCATCATCACTTAAGGTTGCATTAACCTCCACTTTTACCTCATGACTAACAGGGTCCATTGATGAATGAGACTCTGAATTAGCGTGACCACCTAATATTGGAGCAATCACTAAACCTATAAGACAAGTCAGTTTAATTAAAATATTCATTGAAGGTCCTGATGTATCTTTAAAAGGATCACCAACAGTATCTCCAGTTACAGCAGCCTTGTGTGCTTCTGAACCTTTGTATGTCATTACTCCATTTATTTCTACTCCAGCCTCGAAAGATTTCTTAGCATTATCCCAAGCACCTCCAGCATTGTTTTGAAAAATAGCCCAAAGTACTCCACTAACAGTAACTCCAGCCATATAACCACCTAGCATTTCAGCAACCAACATATTATTATCTTGATAAACTAATTTACCTACCAATACTACAAGTATTGGAAAACCTATAGTTAATAGCCCTGGTAACATCATTTCCTTTAAAGAAGCTTTAGTAGAAATATCTACACATTTATCATATTCTGGTTTTCCAGTTCCTTCCATAATCCCTGGAATTTCTTTGAACTGTCTAACCACTTCATTTACCATTTCCATTGCAGCTTTACCAACAGCATTCATTGCTAAGGCAGAGAACACAACAGGGATCATAGCTCCAACAAATAGCATTGCTAGTA
>Ga0209710_1002218_pt1 | contig 13909 bp, 16 predicted proteins | sample ArcticOcean_MG_C_5_FD_187436 | JGI IMG/M metagenome (GOLD analysis project Ga0209710, IMG submission 187436) | Marine microbial communities from western Arctic Ocean - ArcticOcean_MG_CB4_138 (SPAdes) (version 2) | ecosystem: Environmental > Aquatic > Marine > Oceanic | place: Arctic Ocean...
GGCTGGTGGTCATTTGGTGGCGCGGATGGGTCAGGATGATGTTGATCTGCCAAGCGTTGTGCGTGGGCGCATCCAAAACATTGTGCCCATATCACCCGTCGCGGATTTATTGCCCCTGATGCAAACTGAGATGAATGCGACCCTGAAGCTCACCACAGCGAGTGCCAAAGCCGAAAGCCCGGCATACCGTCCGAAGCCAAATGACTCCGATGTGCATATTTGGGTTGGAGCCGAGGAACGACCTGTCTTTTTAGAGCAGGCCAAGCTTTTGGCGACCAATTGGCAAGTGGATCTTACCGTTGAGGCCTCTAAACACCATTTCGACATTATTGCTGGTTTGGAAGATCCGCATAGTTCTTTGATGGTGGCACTGCTTGGAGATTAATGGTTCTAAGGACGGTGGCGCAGCGCCATAAAGGAGCCGAGATAGGTCAACCGATCGGTGCCAGCGGTTTCCAATTCGGCCTTGGCATATTCAAATATGATTACGCCGGTAGTGTTTAGGCCAAGATCGTCTTCAACCGCCGCACAATCGGCCTTTGAGAACCAGTGATTGAGGCGCGGGGTGGGGTTTCGTTGCAGATGACTTCCACCCTGCTGGGAATGAAGTCTTCGCCTGCATGGTCACGAAGATACGACAAGACCAGTCTTTGGCTGCTAAATACCCTGGCAAAGACATCCGTGGTTTGCCCGCTTGAAGTGGGCTGGGTCAAATGCAACGCACCCCGTCAACTTCAAGAGCAACCCCGGTGATCATACTGGCCTCATCGCCGCACAGAAAACTGACAGCATTGCCCATGTCTTGCGGTGTGGAAAAGCGATTGAGCGGGATGGTTTTCAGAAACTTTGCCCGCATCTCTGGGGTGTCCTCGCCCATGAAACTCGCCAAAAGTGGCGTTTCGCCCGCCACGGGATTAAGGGCGTTCACCCGGATGTTATAAGCCGCAAGATCCACCGCCATGGCCTTGGTTGCAGTGATCATCCAGCCCTTTGAGGCATTGTACCAATTCAAATTTGGCCATGGCGAAATGCCAGCGGTTGAGGCGACGTTGAGGATCACTCCTGAATTTCCGCGTTTCAGAAGAGGGACGATATGGCGGGCTGTTAGATACACTGACTTGGCATTGACTGCAAAACTCAATCAAATTCTTTTTTGCTGACATCTTCCATTGGTGTGGGCAGATGGGTGATTTCGGCGTTATCGACAAGAATGTCTATGCGGCCCCAACGTGCCTCAGCGGCGGCGATCATCTGTTGTACAGAAGCATTGCTGGTCACATCGATGTATTGGGCCAAGCCACTGATGGAATTTGCCACGGTTTGGGCTCCATCCATATTGATAGCGGCCATCATCACCTGTGCGCCTTCTTGCGCAAATTTCTGCGCAATACCGGCCCCAAACCCGGATCCTGCTCCGGTTATAATCGCTGTTTTTCCATTAAGTCGCATTTCAACCTCCGAGCTGTCGTAAATACGATGGTCAACACGCGCAAAATCGGCGATACAAAACCTGCATTCAGCGATGGCGTCGCTGGTGGGTGGCATATTTCACCTGCGCAAAATGGATCCTGAACGCCGGGATTTGTTTTTCAATGAGGTGTCGACATGACCCAAACACAACGCCCAGATTTTCATCGATTTCATAATGGATCAAAAGCGGCTCTGCCCTTTTCTGATGCAGAATACGAAGCCCGCCTTGCGGGTCTGCGCGCCATCATGAGAGAAACCGGTGTCACTGCGGCCGTTTTTACCTCGATGCACAATATCGCTTATTATTCTGGCTTTTTGTATTGTGCCTTCGGCCGGCCCTATGGGCTGGTTGTGACAGACACAGAATGTGTCACCATTTCTGCAGGTATCGACGCAGGGCAACCTTGGCGGCGCAGCTTTGGTGACAATATCACCTACACGGATTGGCAGCGAAACAACTATTGGCGCGCGATTGCTTCGGTTACGCGGCAAGGTGCCGTGGTTGGCTATGAGGGCGACCATATGTCCTTGATCCAAGCCACGGCAATGGATGCGTTTTTGAACCCAACGGCTCGGGTCGATCTGGCTAAGGCTACGATGACGCAACGATTGATGAAATCTCCAGCTGAGATAATGCTTATCCGTGCCGGAGCGGCGACTGCTGATGTGGGCGGTTACGCGATCAAAGAGGCGGTACGCGCGGGTGAGCGTGAAATTGATGTGGCCATGGCAGGCCGCGACGCGATGGAGGCTCATATCGCGGGTGAATTTCCTGACGCCGAATACCGTGACACTTGGGTCTGGTTTCAATCCGGCCTGAACACTGATGGGGCGCATAACCCTGTGACAGGCCGTGTTTTGCAGCGGGGAGATATTCTGAGCCTAAACACCTTCCCAATGATTTCTGGCTATTACACAGCTCTGGAACGCACAATGTTTGTGGAAACGGTTGACCCGGCTTCGCTTGCGTATTGGGAAGCCAATGTGGCCGCCCATGAACTTGGTATGCAACTGCTAAAACCTGGCGTCAGTTGCGCGGAGGTTACCGCTGGGGTGAATGCTTTCTTTGAAGAACGCGATTTGCTGCAATATCGCTCTTTCGGTTACGGTCACTCATTCGGTGTGCTGAGCCATTACTATGGCCGCGAAGCTGGGCTAGAGCTGCGAGAAGATATCGACACGGTTTTGGAACCGGGCATGGTGATCTCTATGGAGCCGATGATCACAATCCCCGACGGTCAACCTGGAGCCGGTGGCTACCGCGAGCATGATATCTTGATTATTACCGAAGATGGGAACGAAAACATCACTAATTACCCATATGGCCCTAAATTCAACGTGGTTGGTACACTATAAATATTTTAGGCTACTAAATATGTAGTGAGTACCACATCTTGCTGGCCTTTTATGGTGAGGCCTACTCGTGGCCTAATGCCAATTTATTGATGGTTGCTCCTACTTGGATACTTACATCCAAGTCGAGTGTTTAACGAGGGTACAGCCACATGTATCTATGTAAAAAGTTTCTGGTGGGGCTCTCGTTAGATTTGGACCGGCTCAAGGCCGCTGTATCCAATGGCATTAATTGGCATGGCAATCTACTGCGCTTGATTTGGTACATGAACACTAAAGCCGCTCCAGATTCTGAAGTTTATTCCGCGATGTCTTCAGCCCAAAGCTCTGGCTTTTCTTCAATAAAGCGATGCATTAGAGCGCGGCAAGCAGGATCATCCACGACAATCACCTCGATACCTTTTGAGCGCAGGAAATCTTCATTTCCGCCAAAGTTGACATTTTCGCCAATCACAACTCTGGGAATACCAAATTGAATGATGGTTCCACTGCACATCATGCAAGGGCTTAGAGACGTATATAAGGTAGTGTCTCGGTAGGTTTTTTGCCGCCCAGCTTTCCTTAGCGCATCCATTTCTCCGTGTGCGATAGGATCACCATTTTGGACCCGTTGATTGCGCCCCTGAGCTAATACCTCACCACCTCGCGCCAACACCGAGCCAATTGGGCATCCACCTTCTTTATATCCAGCTTCAGCTTCATCGTAAGCAAGACGCAATAAACGTGTGTCATCAGCATTCATATCATGGGATCCTTTGGTTCAAAATAGGGCTATCGTAATAGGGTAATGTCTCAATAGTTGGCTGCCAAGTGCTAGATTTTTGTAGCTGGTCCATGTGGTTTGCTATTTCTTCCAACGTCGCAAACCAGACATTCTTGTTGGACTGCGTCTTTGCAATCCATGCCTCAACCCTTTTCCAGCGCGCTAGTCTGCCAGTCAAAAATGGATGGATGACCAACATAAAAAAGCCACCAGCGTCGTATTGCGCATCAAACTCTTCCCAAAACCCTGCTAGACCCCTTGATGGCGATTTTACTGGCATCATGTATCCAATTTCCTCAAAATGGGCGAAGGGAGGCCAATCGTCAGCGCCCCAATGTACGGGCATTTCATACAATAATCCTTTAGAAGTTTTGAGCTGGTATGGGATATCATCCGCCATCATTGAGCTGTCATAGCGCATGCCATGTTCTATCATAAGGTCTACAACTTCTTGTGTGATGTTATAAACTGGTGCCCGGTAGCCGCGCGGTTTGTGTCCACATATGCGCTGGTGCACCTCCAAGGTTTGCTCAAACCATTCGCGTTGTGCCCCTCGCGTCGTAATAGGGTCTTCATGCAAATAACCATGGTGGCCGATCTCGTGCCCACCTTTGAGGATTGCTTCGGCAACGTCCGGGTAGGTTTCAATACACCACCCTGGAATGAAAAATGATTGCTTTAAACCGAGCCGCTCATAGGTATCCAGTATCCTTGGCAATGCTACTAAAGGGCCATATCGGCCCATCGATATTGGGTAGAGGCGGTCATAACTATCTTTTGGTTTGGCAATATGGATAAGACTATCGGCATCCATATCAAACGTAATTGCAACTGCACATTTAGCGCCATTCGGCCACGGTATTGGATTGCGGATCATAGGCTAGTACTCCCTAATAACATGGGCACTTTTTGCGTCCCATGAAAGCCAAATTTCAGTACCACCTGAAAGATCAAACTTTGATAATTCGCGTTCCTGCATTTGTACTTTAAATTCCTGTCCCTCCGCATCCTCAAGGAAAAGTGTAACCATTGAACCTACAAATTCTTCAGAAATTAGCTTGCAAAATACTACGTTTATACCAGCTGGTTTCTCCAAAGAAATGTGAACAAGGTCAGCGGAGATCACAAAACTTGTATTTTGCCCTTTCGTCAGTTGGACGCTATTTGTTGGCACCTTAAATTCGCCGGAACTTGTAGAAATAAGAGCAGTAGATTTTTCAAGCGATGTCACCGTCCCAGATAGGATATTATTGCGCCCAACAAACTCAGCCACAAACTGGTTTGCTGGCTCTCGGTAAATATCTTTTGGCTTGCCGATCTGCGCAATCTCGCCCTCACTCATTATGATAACGCGATCGGCCATTGCGAAAGCTTCAGACTGTGAATGAGTTACATATACAAATGTTATACCCAACTCTCGCTGTAAATTAGTCAGGACAGCTTGCATTCGAATTACTAGATTAGCATCGAGTGCAGACAGAGGCTCATCCAAAAGCAAAATCTGCGGTTCCATTACCAAGGATCGAGCCAGTGCCACCCGCTGTTTTTGGCCACCTGATAGCGTGGATATTTCGCGATCTGCAAAATCCAAGATGCCAACCTTGTCGAGCCATTTTAACGCACGTTCTTTTCGCTCGGCCTTATCTACACCACGCATTTTAAGCCCAAACTCAACATTTTCCCGCGTTGACAGAAATGGGAATAAAGCCAATGATTGCCATACGAGCGGAGTGTCTCGTTCATGTGGAGGAACATCATTCATTACTTGGCTTTTAAGGTGAATTTTCCCAGAACTGGGCGCTTCTAATCCTGCCAGCATCCTTAAAGTGGTAGTTTTCCCACAGCCTGAAGGGCCCATAATAGCAAGAAATTCACCCTCATAAATTTCAAAGCTAAGTTCTTTTACAGCGACAAATTTTCCAAAATTCTTTTGGACGTTGTCAAATGTTACTAGTGCGTTGTTCATTGTCAGAAACTTTTCATTTGGCGGCTGGCAAAGAAGATCTGTGCCAGAACAACCAGTGTCATTGATATTAAAAAAACGAATGTGCCTATAGCGTTAACTTGTGGATCAATATTTCCTTGTACAATTTCTAATATCAGTACTGGGAGTGTCTTGTTTAAGCCTGATACAAACCACGACACCGCGAACTCATCAAAAGAAACGGCAGCTGTAAGAAACAACCCAGAGAATATAGCTGGTTTGCAAAATGGGATTATGACGTGGCGCATTGTGGCCCATTCTGAACCACCAAGGTTCCATGCGGCAGCCTCTAGATCAGGGTCCATTTGACTAAGGCGCAAGCGTATGACAGCCATCGCAAAAGGCGCAGTTAAAACGCTATGTGCAATGACGATAGAATAGATTTGGCCTGACATGCCGATTTTGGAAAACCAAGCGAGCATTGCTAAAGCCATGATGATTAGCGGAATCGTGGGTGGTAGAAGGATCAAAGCAAGATACGGGCCTTTGAAACGAAAATTGTATCTGTAGTCTGAATATGCGGTGCAAAACCCAAGTAAGGTTGCAATGACAGCGGTGCAACTAGAGACGATGAGGCTGTTTCGTGCCGCGTCCCATACGTCTGGATCTGCAAGAATTTTTTGGTACCACTCTGTAGAGAAATGGCCCAATGGAATCGTCGGAAATCTTTGTGAGTTGAACGAAAAAATCATACTAAAGATTATTGGTGAAAAAATAAATACAAATATTAGAATTACATAAGTGGTGAGTATAATATTCAAGGTGCGGTTAGGTTTCATCAAGCACCCTTCCGCTTGCGATATGCCAGTGCTATACCTGTGAATGCAATAGCAAATAAAGTTGCCATCATCATAATCGCAACGACTGCTGCCCGTGGCCACTGTTGGCCCGATTTTGTAGTGTCGAGGATCAATATAGGCAGGGTCGTTTCTTGAGATCCTCCTAAATAAAATGGTGCCACGAAGTCACCAAAAGAAAGGATAAAACAGAAAATCGCAGCAATGATTAGGCCTGTTTTTGATAGTGGAATTATAACCTGCCAGATTGTGGCAAACGGCTTGCATCCAAGATTTCGGGCCGCCTCTATTAAAGTTTTGTCGATGTTTGACATCGTAACAGTTTGTAAAATCACAACCAAAGGTAAGGTCAGTGTCATGTAACCAACTAAAGTACCAAAATGCGTGTTCAGCATTGTATAAGGCCCAAGGCCAATATAGCCAAGTACAGCGTTTACCACGCCACTTTCGGACAATATAACAAACCACGAGAAGGTGCGCACGAGATAGCTGGTAAAGAACGGAATTATCAATAGAAAGATGGCCCAACGCCGGGTTGTTTCACTGGCAGTGAACGCTAGTGTGAAGGCCGCTGGGAAAGCTAAACTCATGGCGCAAACTGTGGAAACCATCGAAATGAAAATTGTATATTTATAGCTATCCCAAAAGTACCCACGCGACAGCATCTTATACCAATTTATAAACTCGAACGCCTCAGTCATTCGGTAGTTTTTGACGAGGAAAAATGACATAGAAACCATAAAAAGCACTGGGCCAACAAAGAAAAAAAACTGCCAGATGATAATCGGTAGTCGCCATGTCAGCGCATAGAGTTTGATGCTCTGGCCATTATTTATCGGCATGCTCTGCTTAAGTCCTTTTTGAAAAGGGGCAGTTTAGACGCTGCCCCTTTTAAATTCTCCTAATACTGGTCAGGCGTTTTTGTATTCTGACCAGAAGTCGTTCCAATCTTCCAGAGATTGTTGCTGCGGGATATCGCGATAATGAATGCGGCCTTCGTCGATCAGCGCGATCGGATCATTAGCCATCCCAGACATTTGATGCGAGCGTTTTGCCTCGGCGGGGTCAGCTTTAATTAGAGCTGCACGGCCACCTTTGGTGACACAAAATCCTGGATAGGCTGCCATCTGTGCTGATTTAACCTGGCCCTGCGGTGACAGCATGTATTGGATAAAGTTCTTAGCAAGATCAGCTTTTGGGCTATCTTTGCCAATGGAATAGCTTTCCGTAAACTGGATGCCGCCCTCTTTTGGTATTGTCGATGCTACTGGCGCACCATCTTTCTCCAAAGGTGCAGTAATCCAATCACCAATCCCACACATAGCTTGCATCTCACCATTCTTAAGGCCGTTGAATGAGCCCCCGTAATCAAAGAACCCTCCAGCTTGCTTGCGCAAGCTTAGAGTGGTGTCTCTTACAGCGTCCCACTTTGCATCATCCAGATCCCAAAGGCTTCCCCCGTTACCGTTATAGAGGCTCATCATACCGAGGTTTGGTAGGTGCCAATCGAAATGTCCAACTTTGCCTTCAAGTTCGGGCTTCCAAAAACAAGAATAGCTTTGAGCCTCTTCTTCTGTGATTGAATTTTTATTGTATGATACGCCAAGGTGACCACCACGAACCATCATCGAATATAGCTTTCCATCGGCCCAATGCCCAGGGAATTTCTTAAAGTCTTCGTGAAGCATGTCGTCCAATGGGTAATCTGAAGCTTCCAGTGGCTCAATATAACCTGCCAAGTTTAACTGCTGAACAAATTCAGCATCAGATAAGATAATATCATAAGTGCCGGGTGGTGATTGCGCGATCAAGGCGAGCATATTGTCACCGCCAGCGTAATATTTAGGAACAAATCTGACGTTATTTGCGGCCGCATATTCAGCAACGACGTCAGGCTCGGCATGGCCGTACCAAGCCAACATGTTGATATCTGTTGTTGAGGCCCATGCGCGACTAACAAAAGGCGTAGTCAGAAGGGCAGCACCACCAATTTTTAGTAATCGGCGACGACTGGGCGCACCCATTATTTTGTTTTTTCTAAACTTTGTCATTTTTAGCTCCCCTATGTTTCTGTTCTACGGAAGTACTCCCGTACTTTCACTTAAAGCGAGTAATTCATCACCGGTTAAATGGGAGGCTAGTGCAACCGTGGTTCCAATGGAAATTTATCGTTTATATGCTTTCATAAGAAACTCTTATGTGAGCGCATCTATTAGCGCCCTTTCAATCTGATTTACTACATAATGCCCATTTTCGCCCAAACGGGTTTGCCTATAAAAAAGACCAATATGGAGGGGGTTAAGTTCTGGTAAGCTGTTATTATGGCGCAAACGCTCGAGCCCCTCGATCATGGTGGGCCCAGTTAGGCATGAAATGCCTATACCGTCTAAAATTGCCTGCTGGACACTGGCAATACCCGGGCTGGAGAACGCAATTCGCCAGTGACGCTTTGCCTGTTTTAGAGCCTGTGTCATTCGATCCCGATAAACACATCCCGATGGGTGAGCTATGAGGGGGATTTCGCCAACACTGCTGAATGTCGCTCCAGTCGCAGCCACCCAGAATGGCTTTTCCAACCAACTACGATACAGAAATTGTTGATCACCTCCGGGGTAGAGTCCCACAGCTATATCCAGTTCATCCTTACGCAGCGCATCAATTATGTTAGATGACAAATCACAACGAATTTCCGTCTTTATATTGGGATTTCGTTGCACGATGCCTGTCAAGCAAGACTGTAGCATTCGCACACCATAATCAACGGGCAAACCAACTCTAAGCGTACTTCCTTCAGTTCGCCGTTCAAACTGACTGATAGCTATGTCATTGAGTCTCAATATTTGGCGAGCATGGCCAATTAGCGCTTCACCCTTATCGGTCAAAGTAATACTGCGTCCTCTACGCATCACTAAAGGTTGCCCAACTAAGTATTCTAGTCTCTTCATCTGTAGACTAATCGCTGGCTGAGAGCGCCCCAACAGATCTGCTGCATGTGTGTAACTTTTGACTTCGATAACTGTTACAAAAGTGCGTAAAAGTTCGATTGGTAAGTTTTTCTGAGACATCTCATATCCATTTACGTTTCATATAGAGCCATTAGTAGTATAAATTTCTATAATTTAAAAATCCAACATAAAGCTTATTTATGAACCGAAATGAATTTCATAAACAGTTTAAAACGTCGGGACCGGTTGTCTTACCAGTAATACATGTCTTGGACAGCATACGGACTTGTAAAAACGTTGAGGTCTTACTAGAGGCAGGAGTTCCAGGGTGCTTTCTAATAAACCATGATTTTGCACCGGAACAGTTTTTACCAATAATCAGAGACACTCGCACTGCCTTCCCCTCGTTATGGATGGGCGTAAACTTTCTAGCGGTTACTGGCAAAGACGCTTTTCCTATACTAGGACAACTCCAAGCCGAAGGCTGTCAGGTCGATGCCTATTGGGCAGATGATGCATGCATCGATGAAGATAGCTCAAATACCGAAGCCATAGCCATTGCAGAAGCCCGCCAAGAAAGTGGTTGGAATGGTCTATATTTTGGTGGAACTGCATTTAAGAAGCAACGCGAAATAGCCCCTAACCGTTATGCCGATGCGGCTCGTGAGGCTTGCAAGTTCATGGATGTAATTACGACCTCTGGCGTCGCCACAGGCCAAGAGGCGGATCTTGGCAAGTTAAAAACATTCCGAGTGGCGATAGGAGAACGCCCATTGGCGGTGGCTTCAGGGCTCTCACCTGAGAATGCTAAAGACTATGCAGATGTAGATTGTTTCATGATTGCAACCGGCATTAACGAGCCTGGTAACTTTTACGATATTGATCCAGTCCGATTAGCTGAATTGATGTTTATTACACGCTCTCTTTCCAAAGGAACTTCATCATGACAATTTCTAATAAAGGCCCACGCGACGATCGTTGGTATCTAAATATTATGGCGCCTAATACAAAAGGTAACAAATTTGCATGGCTCGACCCAACCTCAATTTATATCAACGCCCAAGCTTTTAGTGATCTACAAGATGACCTTCTAGAAGACCTCAAAGATGTTGAATTTGATGTTGTTGCAGGTTTGGATGCGATGGGTTTTGTTTTGGGCGCTGCTTTAGCAGCCCAAAGGGGAGTTGGTTTTCTGCCGATACGCAAGGCAGGTAAACTTTGCGTAGAAACGGATAAAGTATCTTTTGGAAATTATTCGGGGCGCACCCAAGATATGGAAATGCGTCTACCTGCATTCGCATCTGAAACACGGGTTTTACTGGTTGATCAATGGGTCGAGACTGGCGGTACGATGGACGGATCAGTCCGTCTCGTGGAACGGCAAGGTGGTGTTATTGCCGGAATGGTGGCCGTAGCTATTGAGGAAAACGAAAGAACCAATAAATACCGCTCCCTTTATCCTTGCGTATCAGCGGTTTTACCTGGGTCACGCTGGCAGAAAGAATGTAATAGTCAAACTCTATCTAGCTTTGCGCATTACAAGCCCGAAGCAGCATTCCCGCAGTTTCGTAGGTAATATATTGTACTGTTAAAGTTCATGTGCAGCATATAATATATACGCTTCACAAACAGGCCACTCCACGAATATGATTCCCTTGCCCGCCTTCCCCCCCGCCACTTTTGGCTGTGCTAATTTTATGGTGAAGAGCTGGGATGCGCGATCCTCAGGGGGTGGGAAGCGGCTGTGGCGCTGGCTTGGGCGTCGGTGCCAATCTTCCTATGACATTGCCTTTGGGTAACATCGATCTTGCCGGCGCCATGGCAAGACACTTTGGTATAGGGCGCCATTTGAACCCCACTATTGATGATTTCCTATGTGCTTTGTGCGCTCAAAGCGCGGTATTCTTGTGATGGTTGAGATTAATTATTTCGTTGATATTATATTTCCAATCGCTGCTTTTCTTGGGGTGGCCTGGTGCTTACCCACGTTCTTGGCGCGGTTTGTGCCAATGAGCGTCATGGGCTTAATCATAAATGGAATTGTTTCCACTGGTGTTCTGGTCGTCCTGAGTGCTTCATATATGTGGTGGCTAGGTGGCATTGGCGCTGGCGAGGGATTTATGCTTTTGGCGCTTTGGCATAGTATGCGCATTGCATTAATCTGGGCACCAGTTGTTGTTTTGGCTTTGATTGTGCAGCCGCAAAGATGGAAGCCTGATTTATGATATGTCCAATGAAATTAGGTGTGATGCTCGAAAAGGAGAAGGATCGATGCTGACCAAACTGAAATGGATTTTTGGTCTTTTGCTGTTCGTTACGGTGTTCGGGGTTTTGCATTATAATCTACCTCAACGTGATATCGTGAGGATTACTGGCACTGAGGTGCTGCGGAAAGATTTTTCCGGTTGGACCCGAATATTTTATGCTAAGGTCGATACTGGTGATACAGATTCTTTTAACCGAGATTTGCGATTGATCAATTCGGTGCGTTCCAATGGGAAGGTGCATGTCTACCGTAATGAGGATACGGGCTTAGGCTGGCCACCCTACTTCAAACTTGATAGTTCCAATTTACAGGCTGAAACTGAGGACGCCATTTCTAATAGAGATAAGCCAGAGTGGTTTATCCTGCGCCACTACGGATGGCGTAATACCTTCCTGTCGATTTACCCCAACGCGATTAGCATCAAGTCAATATCTGGGCCAGATGTGCGGCTGGTCCCGTGGTTTAATATAATATTTCTGACCGCCCTAGCTGCCTTGTTTTGGGCGACCTATGTTCGCATTCGGGGGTTTTGGAACCGAAGAGTGAATCCGGTAATCGAAAATATTGACGCCGCGGCAGATGAAACCACTAGCCGCATTGGCGAATGGTTTCGGCGCAAATAGCGCGAAATCTAAGCTAGATTATTCGCCATAGGGGATCCAGATGGTTTTTATCTCAGTGCCCGCATCCAACCAGCTCAGGTGATCTTCGGGCGCAGCCCCTGCCCAAACGCGTTTGATGTTGCTGCTGGCTTTTGCCTTTACAGCCTGCTTTGCGTCTTGGTGAGATAGGCACCAAACACTGTCGATATCCATGTGCGCCCCAAGGTGGGGAGCCAAATCGGCTTGCGATCCGGTCAGAATATTCACTGCCCCAGCTGGCACGTCCGAAGCTTCCAGGATGTGATAAAAATCTGTGGCAGCCAGAGGAAAGGGCTGGCTTGCGCATAGGGTGATGGTGTTGCCGGTTGATAGAGCGGCTGCCATTGGCATCACCAGGCCCAACAGTGGCGTGGCATCGGGGCAAAGGACTGCAATCCGGCCCACAGGTTCACGCATCGCCAAGGCCACACCGCGAATTGGCACAGATTTCGCGCGGCCTTCGAATTTATCGGCCCAAGCGGCATAGGTGAATAAGATATCAACTGCTGCATCAACTTCGGATGCACCGCTGGTGGTACCGGTCATGGTATCCAGGCGTGCTGCAAAGCCTTTGGCTTGGGCCGCAAGGTTTTCTGCAATGTAATAGAGGATCTGCGCGCGTAGATGGCCGGAGGTTTTGCCCCAGCCACAGGCCGCTTGGGCCTGAACTGCATTGCGAATATCTTTACGGCTGGCGATGGGCGCATGGCCCAAGAGCTGGCCTTTTGAGCCAAATATGGCTTGGCTATATCCGCCGTCAGGGCGGGCTTGTTTGCCGCCAATATAAAGCTTGGACGTCCGGTCTACAGTTTCATCTGTTGCGCCTTTGCCAGTAAACGCAGCGATGGTTGCTGGATGCGGGATGGGCACGGCTGTTTTGCTATAGGATTGCAAGCCTTCCCAACCGCCCTCACGGCCAAACCCGCTTTCGCGCAGCCCGCCAAAACCGGCTGCTGCGTCAAATAGATTGGTCGCATTGACCCAAACCACGCCAGCCACCAGCTTGGGTGCGATGTCGAGTGCGAGGTTGATGTTCTCAGTCCAAATGGTGGCCGCGAGCCCGTATTTGGTGTTATTTGCGATCTCAATGGCTTCGGCTTGAGTGCGGAAGGTGGTGGAGACCAAAACGGGTCCAAAAATCTCTTCCTGCATCAAGGTATCGGCTGCGTGCAGGCCGGTGATCAAGGTCGGTGGGTAGAAACATCCCTCCGGCAACGGGGTATTTGCATGATAGGTTTCACCGGCATCATTGGCGGCAATAAGGCTTTGAATTTGAGCCAATTGGATAGGGTCCACGATTGCGCCCACGTCGATTGATTTGTCGAGCGGGTCACCGATCCTCAGTTTGTCCATACGAGCTTTGAGGCGATGATGAAAATCCTCTGCAATGGCTTCATGCACCAACAAGCGCGAGCCGGCGCAGCAGACTTCGCCCTGATTGAACCAGATTGCGTCGACCAATCCTTCAATCGCACTGTCGATATCTGCGTCATCAAATACGATATAGGGTGATTTTCCGCCTAGCTCGAGGGTGAGGGATTTACCGCTGGTCGCGGTTGCATCTTGAATTCTACGCCCCACAGCGGTGGAGCCTGTAAAGGCGATCTTGTCGACCTCCGAGGCTGTGAGCGCCTCTCCTGTGCTGCCGTCGCCGGTGATAATATTGACGACACCGGGTGGCACGCCTGCT
>Ga0209710_1002227_pt1 | contig 13878 bp, 14 predicted proteins | sample ArcticOcean_MG_C_5_FD_187436 | JGI IMG/M metagenome (GOLD analysis project Ga0209710, IMG submission 187436) | Marine microbial communities from western Arctic Ocean - ArcticOcean_MG_CB4_138 (SPAdes) (version 2) | ecosystem: Environmental > Aquatic > Marine > Oceanic | place: Arctic Ocean...
CATAATAAAGTGCGCCAAAGAACGCTGCAAAAAACATAACTTCAGATAAAATAAACCAACCCATACCCATCCTAAAGCTTACATCAACTTGTTTACTATATTTGCCTGCAATACTTTCTGAAATCACGTCCGCAAACCAGCCAGCGAACATATAAGTTAATAAAGCTAAGCCAATAATCAATACATATTTACCGGCATCAACACTATTAAACATCATGGCGCCACCTAAAAAGGTAACAAATAAAGAAAGGGTTCCAACAATAGGCCACTTACTGCCTTCTGGAATATAGTATATTTCTTGAGTTGCCATATTAAGTTTCCTATCTTAAAAATTTAATTAATTATTGATGCTACTTTCTTTACCCTAAAAAAAGTATATGAAAGTGTCAGTTCTTCAACGTCCTCAGGCAGGTCTTTATCTACTTCAAACCTAACTACCATCTCTTTAGTTTCACCAGCTTTAAGAAGCTGATTCACAAAACAAAAACATTCGGCTTTCTTGAAATATAATGATGCCACTTGTGGAGACACGCTTGGAATTGCCTGCCCAGTAATGTCTTTATCCTTTACATTTTTAACAGTATATACCGCCTCATAAAACTTACCCGGCTGCACCCTCATTATTCTTTGATTAGGCTGCAAAGTCCATGGCAAATCACCGTTTATATTCGCATCAAACTGAACTTTTATTAAACGATCTGAAACTATCGCTTCTCTATTTATATTTTCTGTAACACGGATAGTTTTACCATTTAATCCGGTTATTTTACAAAAAACATCATACAGAGGAACCAATCCGTAACCAAAACCAAACATGAAAACTGTAAATAGAAATAAACTAGCCGTTGTTTTCTTTATTCCTTTCTTTTTATCCATTTATAGCATGCATCAGCACAAAAAATCCGTAAAATAAACAAGCAACTAAGCCTAAGATTACAGCAAGTCGTTTATTTTTTTTCCGCACTTGTTCTTCTACATTATCCTTTTTTTCGGCCATTAATAAACTTTAATACAAACTTTCAAGCACTTTCTTGGTTAATTTAGGCGGTGTTTCAAAAGTATGGAATGGTGCTGGTGATGGAACTTCCCATTCAAGGCCTTTGGCGCCCTCCCATGATCTAGCTCTAGCTTTTTTTCCACCCATTGCACACTTGATAACTATATAAACAAATAGTAATTGGGTAATACCATATGCAAATCCACCAATACTAGAAATCATGTTGAAATCAGCAAATTGAATATTATAATCAGGTATTCTTCTTGGCATACCTGCTAGACCAAGGAAATGCTGAGGGAAGAATAAAACATTTGATGATATTAAAGACAGCCAGAAATGAATTTTACCTAATCGCTCATCGTACATATTTCCTGTCCATTTTGGTAGCCAGTAATAGGCGGCTGCCATTAGAGCAAATATAGCTCCGGTTAACAATACGTAATGGAAGTGAGCAACTACAAAGTAAGTATCATGATATTGAAAATCAACTGGTGTAATTCCAAGCATCAAACCAGAGAATCCTCCAATAGTAAATAAAATTACGAATGCAACTGAAAAAAGCATAGGTGTTTCAAAAGTCATCGATCCTTTCCACATGGTGGCAATCCAGTTAAAGACTTTTACGCCTGTTGGGACAGCGATTAACATCGTTGCATACATAAAGAATAATTCTCCTTTAATCGGTAAGCCAACAGTGAACATATGATGTGCCCAAACAAAGAAAGAGAGAATTGCAATCGATGCTGTTGCATAAACCATAGATGCATAACCAAATAAAGGTTTTCTAGCAAATGCAGGAATGATTTGAGACACTATTCCAAATGCTGGTAAAGCTAAAATATAAACTTCAGGGTGGCCAAAAAACCAGAAAATATGTTGAAATAAAACTGGATCGCCACCACCTGCGGCATCAAAGAAGCTAGTCCCAAAATATTTATCAGTTAACAGCATTGTTACCCCGCCAGCAAGCACTGGTAAAGATGCAATTAATAAAAATGATGTAATCACCCAAGTCCAGACAAATAAAGGCATTTGCATAAGAGTCATTCCAGGAGCGCGCATATTAAAAACAGTCGCAATAATATTGATTGCGCCCATTATTGATGAAATGCCTAAAAAATGAACTGCAAAAATAAGAAATGGAAATGCATCGCCTGTCTGCAGCACTAATGGGGGATACATTGTCCAACCACCTGCTGGGGCTCCACCATCCATAAATAAAGTACTTAATAAAAGTGCAAATGCAAAAGGTAGAATCCAAAAGCTCATATTATTCATCCGAGGCAAGGCCATATCTGGTGCACCTATCATTAAAGGAATCATCCAATTTGCTAAACCCACACCGGCTGGCATGACTGCACCAAAAATCATAATCAACGCATGCACAGTTACCATTGAGTTATAAAATTGAGGATCAACAAACTGAAGTCCAGGCTGAAATAATTCCGCACGAATAATCATAGCCATTGCGCCACCAACAAAAAACATAGTTAACGCAAATATTAAATATAGCGTCCCAATGTCTTTATGGTTAGTAGAAAAAAACCAGCGTTTAAAACCTGTTGGCTTATGATCGTGATGGTCGTCATGTGCAAGTGTACTCATAATTCGCTTCCTAAATTAAAAATATATTAGTCATATTAAATCTTATTTACTTGATAACCTTTGGTGCTTTTCTAGCTTCAGAAACTTCTTTAGCTTGGACAATATCTCCAGTATTATTTCCCCAAGCATTTCTAGTAAAAGATACTACTGATGCAATATCGACATCAGATAGTTGCTCGCCAAAAGCTGGCATTAGTCCTTTTCCATAAATAATTTGTTGAATATGCCTCATTCTATTACTCGCCTCAATAGCAACAGGACTTCCAACAATAGAAGGGAAAGCTCCCTTAAGGCCTTGGCCGTTTGCTTGATGGCAAACAAGACATTGTGCTTTATATACTTTTTCACCCTTAGTCATTAATTCTTCCATATTTAGAACAATATTACTTGTGTTCTTTGATGCCGCTTGAGCTAATTTTTTCTCATCAACCCATGTAGTGTAATCATCCATCGTAACTGCCTTTAAAACAATTGGCATATAGCCATGTCCCGCACCACATATCTCTGTACACTTTCCTCGATAAGTTCCAGTTTTTTCTATTACAGCCCAGTTGTCATTTATAAATCCTGGTATAGCATCTCTTTTCCAACCAAGATCTGGAAGCCACCAAGCATGAATAACATCTTGTGATGTAGTTAAAATTCTAATTTTAGTATTAATTGGCAATACGATTGGCTCATCCACGTCTCTTAAATAAAACTCATGATCCATTGGATCCAATCCAGAATCTCGTTGACTTATTTCTTTACTTTTGTCATCTAAACTACTAAACATAGTTATTCCCTCACCCACACCATCTAAATAATCGTATTTCCACTTCCACTGCGAGCCAGTGGCCTTAATTGTGATGGCAGATTCAGATGTATCATCCATTTTAATTAATAATTTTGTTGCAGGGATTGCTAAAGAAATAATAATTACAGTTGGGATAACCGTCCATATAATTTCAACTGTTGTACTGTGTGAAAATTTGGCAGCCTTCGCACCTTTAGATTTTCGATGATGAAAGATTGACCAAAACATTACACCAAAAACTAAAATACCGATCACAGTAACAACCCAAAGAGTTACCATATGCATTTGGTAAATTTCTTGACTAATTGGAGTTACTCCTTGGCGCAAATTCAGTGCCCAGTCAGCCATTGCTGATAACGGCATAAAAATTAAAGCTAAAACTAATTTTTGCAGACTTGATTTCAATTTTGAGATACCTTTCATCAATTAATTTCGATTATTTCAAACAGTAAGAGTTTTTTCTAAAACCTGAGGAATATTATCAGCTTATAAAATATTTATCAATAATCATTCTCGTACTAATCTAACTTTTTATACAATTCTTGACAACTGTTTTTTCAGAAAGTTTTAAGAAGATTAAATAACTTTTCTCTATCAGCCTCGTTCACCCTTTTTGCTATTAACAGAATTTTTCCTTTTTTTGAGATTGAAATCTCAGATGGCTTTAAATTAGTTGCTGGTTTAAATTTAAATTCTGCCCAATGCCGAACGAAATCGTAATCTCTTACATTCTTTCTATTTACAAATGAAACGGTAATATTAAATTTATCAATTTTAACTTCTTCATAATATGAGCTTTTTAGTGCCGTTATATATAATGCATACCCTAAGAAAATAACTTCCACGCCATAAAAAGGAATTGCTAAATACACATTGATCATACTTAATATCACAGCAATTACTAAAACGAATAGAGCAAAAGCTATATAAATTTTTTTTATCAACTTCCAGGACATCGCAGGATTAGGGCGAATAATTAAACGATGCTCATCTGACTTTAAGGGTATATGTTCAATCATAAGTATTTACGATACGATAAAGAAGTTATAATTCAAAATTAAATTAATAAACTTTAATTAACATATTGGTGCCGAGAGCGAGAATCGAACTCGCACGCTATTACTAGCGCTGGATTTTGAATCCAGTGCGTCTACCAATTCCGCCATCCCGGCAAGATAGAGCGGACATTATAACAAGCTATAACATTAAATGAATATTGAAAATTTTAACTATGAACTTCCAAAAAAATTAATAGCACAATACCCTACAAAAAAACGTGGGGATAGTAAGTTATTAGTGGCTCACCCATTTTCTAAGTCACTTCAAGATTTGTCTTTTCAAAGCTTTGTAAGCTTAATACAGCCTAATGATTTAATCATTTTTAATAATACTAAAGTAATAAAAGCTAGATTATTTGGACAAAAAGAGACTGGAGGGAAGATTGAAATTTTAATTGAACAAGTTTTAGATAATCAAAAAGCATTGGCAATGATTAAGTCCTCAAAAAAAATAAATATGAATTTTAAAATAATACTTTCAAATAAGTATGTCGTTGAAATTCTCGAAAGAAAAGATAATTTATTCTTAATACAATTAAATCAAGGTTCATTTCACGACTTAATGGAGCTAAATGGACATGTTCCTTTGCCTCCATATATAAATCGCCCAGATGAAATAGATGATATTCAAAGGTATCAAACTGTATTTGCAAAAAATAAAGGGGCAATTGCAGCACCAACAGCAGGCCTTCATTTTTCAGAGGATGATTTCCAGTTATTTGATCAGAATAATATTAATTACGCTTTTATAACGCTGCATGTGGGTTCTGGAACATTTCAACCCGTTAAAGTCACAGATATAGACCAACATATTATGCATAGTGAGGAATTTGAAATCACAAATGAAACAAAAATTAAAATTGAACTAGCAAGAAAAAAAGGTGGTCGTATAATATCAATAGGCACAACAGTTCTTCGAGCATTAGAAAGTTCATTTATTAAAAATGAAATTATGACTGGGCATCAAAAAACAACTATTTTTATAAAGCCAGGGTATACATTTAAATTAGTTGATAGTTTATTTACTAATTTTCATCTGCCTAAAAGTACATTACTTATGTTAGTGTCTGCTTTCGCTGGTTATGAATTTACAAAAAAAATGTATAGTCATGCAATAGAAAAAAATTATCGCTTCTTTAGCTACGGGGATGCAATGTTTATTGAACAAAAATTTATAAAAAATAACTAAAAATATTATTAACATTAGGAAATAACATGCTCAAAAATATACTTACATTAGTTTGCTTAACAATTTTAAATATCAGTTATACATATGCTGAAATAAATAAAAATGCTGAGTTTGCTTTTAAAATAAATCTTACAAAAAAACCAACCACTAGACCTCAGACAGTTGCCTATGTTCCAGGTGAGAAAAAATATTATATTGCAGATGGTGGCTTGGCTGCTCGCGGTTCTGACTATGAGGCTCCAATATCAAAATCTCTTATTCATACGTTTGATGAAAATGGTAAATTTTTAGAATCCACAAGGGCTGGTTTTGATAATAGATCAATTTACTTTAATGAAAAAACTTTCACACTTGAAACAATTACATACAATGTATCAACTGCTGCTGGATTTGCTCCAATGACAGGTATATTCTCATTAGAATTAGATGAAAAGGGTTTATTAACAGCAAAATCAGAAGTTGTTTCTCAGCCTTCGGCGTCATTTGGAAGTGCAGGAACAATGCCGACTTATGATTCAAAAAATAACCTATATTATGCAAAGCAAGAAAACTCTAATCGTGTTTTTGTATTAGATGGAAAATCAAAAAAATTAAAAAAAGAAATTAAATTAGACTTTGATACGCCTAAAGTAATGCATCATGATGTTGCCTCACATTTTGTAGCGTTTACAGGAAAGCCTGGTGAAGAGTTAGTTTTATTAGATATCGATCATAAAAGATTTCTTATCTATAACAAAGATGGAAAATATAAAGGGGCAAGTGCACTTCCTAAATCTTTAAAGATTAGGGCTCAAAATCATTTCAATGGCTTAGGTTATACGTTAAATGGTTACTACTTTATCTATTTAGATTCGGATGGTGAATTTGGAAGTTATCATGCCTATAAGGTACTAAAATAACTTCTGATTAAGCTAACAATCATAAGCTATGTGCAACCAAAAAATCACACACACCGTTTTATTGATTTTCGTGACAGTGTGTTGACTTTGTATTGAGTTGTATACTTACCCATTAAATGTAACGTGTTATTTCAAATATTCTTTTAGAGTTAATAAGTCAATTAGCTCAGACTCCTCAGCGCCCCTCTTTTTATATTCTACATTCTTTGCTTCAATCGTTTTGTCACTGATTGTTATACGATGGGGGATACCCAATAACTCTGCCTCACTAAACATTACACCTGGCCTCAATCCCCTGTCATCCAAAAGAACATCAAAGCCCAAAGCTAATAATTCATTGTAAATAGAGTCCGTTACTTTTTTAACTTCCTCGCTTTTATCATAACCAATTGGTGTGAGAATTACTTCGAATGGGGCAATAGAGCTTGGAAATATAATACCTTTTTCATCATGTCCTTGCTCTATTGCTGCAGCTACAATTCTTGAAACACCAATACCGTAACAACCCATCAATAACGGCTTGGGCTTTCCTGATTCATCAATAAATTCTGCTTTCATAGCATCAGAATACTTTGTTCCCAACTGAAAAATATGTCCTACCTCAATTCCACGACATGTTTTTAATTTATCTCGATCAGGATGATTTTTAACTACCTCACTATTGGCAGCAAAATCTGTATCTTCGCTATAAACAAGCTCATCTTCTCCAGAATCGGCCAAAACATGAAATTCGTGTGATCCATCACCACCTATTGCTCCATTATCAGCTTGAACAGCTCTAAAATTTAACCCTATAGCATCAAATATTTCGCTATACGTCTTATACATTTTTTCATAAGTTTTTTTTAAACAATCAATATCTGTATGAAATGAATATGAATCTTTCATTAAGAACTCTCTTGCACGCATGACGCCGAACCTGGGCCTAATCTCATCTCTAAACTTAGTTTGTATTTGATAAAAGTTAATAGGTAGTTGCTTATAGCTATTAATTTCTTTTCTCACAATATCGGTTATCACCTCCTCATGCGTAGGACCAAAACAAAAAAGTCGATCATGCCTATCTTTTATTTTGAGCATTTGAGGTCCAAAGGCATCCCATCGATCAGATTCATGCCAAAGTTCTGATGGTTGAATTGCAGGCATAAGTAATTCAATTGCACCAGCTTCATTCATTTTTATTCTAATTATAGATTCAATTTTTCTTAATATTTTTAGCCCCATTGGCATCCAGCTATACAACCCTGAACCTAGGCGGCGAATTAAACCTGCACGAATCATTAATTTATGACTAATTAATTCTGCCTCAGCAGGAGCTTCTTTAAGGGTAGAAATATAGAATCTAGATGCATGCATAATTATATTTTTATTGATTTATTGATTTTGATAACTCTTTAATATCTTGCCACAATTTTCTCTTTTTCTCTGGATTTTCAACCATTTCTTTTAGCGAAACAGTAATAATATATGGAATATTCAAATTTTCTTTCTTTATTATTTTTTCTAAGCCCTGCTCAAGAAATACCAAATGTTCGCAGGATTCCATTTCGCTTAAAAGCTTAGACTCTTTAATTATATATAGAGGTTGTAGCTGACTTAATTTATCAGAAAGCGTGTCCAAATAAATATTAATTTTCTTGAATAATTCTAATTCAATTGTGTCGTCAGAATTAAAGATTTGCGCTATGAATAAAATATTGCAATCACCTAATTTTATTTTTTTTAGATGGAATATAGATAAATTATTTAGTAATTGATCACTTTCAACTTCACTTTTTTTTGGAAAAGTTAACCATATAGGACTCAAACCAAGCTCATCATAGATTAATGTCTCATTTATTATGTCTTTATTCATATAGCCAAACCCATTAAGATTGCATCTTCTTTACCGTCTCTATTTTGATAATAATTATTTCGAACTCCTACCTCATTAAATCCATTATATTCATACAATCGAATTGCTAATGAATTAGACCTTCTCACCTCAAGAAAGATGTTAGTAATATTTGCTTTTCTGCATTCATTAAAAAAGTCCTTAAGCATCAGTTGCCCAAAACCTTTTTTCTGTAGGCCTGGCTTTACAGTTATATTTAATAATTCGCACTCATCTGAAGCAAATATTGCAATATAATATCCAATAATATCAGTTTCATTTTTTAAAACCTTAAATAAATTCTTAGCATCGTAGGAATCAATAAAATTTTTATTAGTCCATGGTGTTAAATGACATCTATTTTCGATTTTAACAACTCCGTCTAAATCTTCTTTAGTAAAAGAATGTATTTTATTAGTTTTGATCATCTAAAAGATTATTTTTGACTAAGTCTTTCTTTTGTAGTTTGAGCTACTTTATTTCTAATATAAATTGGAGCAGCATTGTTTAAATTAAACTCATTCCCAAATTGTCCGATTGATAGAGTGCCAATTGCCGAGGCTAGCGAACATTTATCTTCAAAATATTCCAGCTCAATATCACTATACTGAGATTTGAATTCTTCTTTATAAGGATTTAGTCCAGAGCCAATTACTATCGCTTTTTTTATTTTTGGTAGTTTAGGTAATTCGATTGGATTAAAAAGTCCCGGCTCTATAAGAGAGGTAACACTATTATTTCTATTTTGATATATTCCTAAGTAAACTTGGCCCATTCTTGCATCAATGCATGAGATGGTATTTTCATGCTTTGACAAAAAAGCTAAAGCCTCAAGCGTATTAATACCAATAATTGGTAAATTATTTGCATAAGCAATCCCATATGCAATACCACAAGTAACTCTAATACCGGTGAACGAACCAGGGCCTGCGCCAAAAGCAATAGCCCCTATGTCTTTTATCTTTAAATTACTCTCACTTAATAATATTTCTATCTCTGGAAGAATATTTCCAGAATAATCCTTTCCTGATGGAAAGTGCTTTTCAGTAATTACCTTTCCAGCTATCAAAGCAATTGAAATAATCTCAGTACAAGCATCTATAGATAGTATCTTCATTAAAACATTATAAATGTTTTAGGAATTCTATAACATCATCTTGTTCTCTTGTTCTTTTAAAATCAGGAAGGCTGCGCCAAAACCTTTTCCCATATGGTTTAGATACAATTCTTTGGTCACAAATCATCAATACACCTTTATCCATTTCATCACGTATCAACCTTCCCGCACCCTGTTTGAGTGCAATAATTGCTTTTGGTAATTGGAATGTCATAAAGGCATTAATTCCTTTATCAGAAAGCATATTAATTTTTGATTCGAATATTGGATCTCCAGGAGATTGGAAAGGGAGTTTGTCAATTATTACTAATGAAAGATTAGATCCTCTTACGTCAACTCCCTCCCAAAAGCTTAAAGAGCCAATCAAAATGGCATTACCATGACTCTTAAATTGCTCCAATAGTTTTGTTTTAGAACCGGTACCCTGAGTGAGAATTGGATAACTAATATTATTTCTTTCAAATTCATCTTTTAACAAGCTCGTTATTTCATTCATTGATTTAATGCTAGTTGATAAAATAAATGCTCTCCCCTTTGAAGCAATAATTAATGGGTAAATATGGCTTACCAAATGATTATTAAATAACCTATTAGAAGATTCTGGCATATCTTTAGGAACATATAAATATGCATTTTCAGAATAATTAAAAGGGCTTTTAAGTAATTTAGTTTCTGCATTTTCTAAGCCCATTAAGGATTGAAAATGATCGAAGCTTGAATTAACTGCCAACGTTGCTGAAGTAAAAATCCAAGCTGTTTCGCTAGCTTCTTGAAATTTTCTAAAATTATCCGCAATACTTATAGGAGTTATATTAAACTGAATCGATTTTAAGAATATCTCAACCCAATAAACATAATTTTGCTCAGTTTGTTTATTCCAATTTTTTAATTTGGAAACAATCTCTTCAGTTCGCTCTAAAAGTTTTTTAAATTCAACATCTTGATCACTATATACATGAAAAAATTTACAAAGCTTATCAAGATGAACTAATAAAACTATTATTTCCTCCTTAAAAGAATCTAGTTTTTCAATTTTTTCAATACCAATCCTTTGATTCCTCACCTCAAAAAAAGAATTCAATATATGAGTTGTATTTATTATTGATTTTGATAATTCTAAAAATTTTTCTTTGTCATTAACATGATGAGATAGAATCTGTTGCACATCCTGAATTAAATAAATAATTTGATTTGTAGAAATATTTTGACCAAAAAAAATTGAAGCAATTTCAGGGATTTGATGTGCTTCATCAAAAATAACAGTGGTTGCTTTTGGTAAAATTTCTGACAACTCTGCATCTTTTAGAACTAAATCAGCAAAAAAAAGATGGTGATTAACAATCACAACTTCAGAAGTGATTGCTTTTTTTCTAGCCTTTATTAAAAAGCAACTTTTATAAAATTCACAATCCTGTCCCAAACAATTTTCTTTGGTTGAGGTTACAAAGGGCCATATGGATGATGTTTCTGGAATATTATTAAACTCAGATATTTCTCCTGTCACACTATGGTCTGATATTCTCTTAATTTCATGAATGTATTTTGCATCTTCTTTGTTTAAAAATTTACCCTCAATTAAAGTATTTTCCATTCTTAATTGGCAGATATAATTTGATCTTCCTTTAAGAATATTAATATCAATAGGAATTTTAAGGGCGTCACGAACTGTTGGAATATCTTTAAAAAATAGTTGGTCCTGCAAATTTTTAGTTGCAGTAGAAATAACAACTTTTCCACCATTTATTAAAGCTGGGACTAAATAAGAAAAAGTTTTCCCTACCCCTGTTCCAGCTTCCACAATTAATGAATTTTTTTCTTCAATTGCTTCATTAACAATTTTAGCCATTTCAACTTGATCTTCACGCTCGTGAAAACCACTCACAATCTCGCTGAGAGGCCCTGAATTTTTAAAAAAATTTTCTATTATTAATTTTTTTTTCATTTAAATTTCAAATTTATCATCGATACCAGGAACTAAATTAGCAAAACTTATGTCTTGATGTGAGGGTTGAAGATTATTTAATATTCATGTTACACGCTTTAAACGTTAACAATTTATACAAAAAATATATTTTTATAATGTATTTTTCCCTAATTAAGTTCTTTTCTCGTACATTACGAGAGAGATTTAATGTATATTCTAAATTTATAAATTACCAAATTTAAAGATGAAAGTTACTATGCGAACAAAACTAGAAAAATTTATACTCATACTTGGTGGGACGATCCTTGGCATCCTCATCAGTATTAATTTACCAGTCTTTGCTGATAAGACAAAATCAACAACTCTTCCAATAGATGATCTTAGAACTTTTGCAGAAGTTTTTGGAAAAATAAAATCTGATTATGTTGAAGAAATTGAAGATAAAAAATTAATTAATGAAGCATTAAGTGGGATGTTGTCTGGATTAGATCCTCATTCATCTTTTTTAGATTTAGACCAAACTAAAGATTTACAGGCAGGTACTGCTGGTGAGTTTGGTGGGCTTGGAATTGAGGTTGGTATGGAGGATGGATTTGTTTTAGTAATCTCACCAATTGAGGATACACCTGCATACAAGGCGGGATTAAAAAGCGGCGATTTAATTATGAAACTTGATTCTACAGCTGTTAAAGGCTTAACTTTAAACGACGCAGTAAAATTAATGCGAGGAAAGCCAGGTACATCAATAATCTTACAGATTTTAAGAAAAGGGGTTGATGCTCCTTTTGATTTAAAAGTAACTAGAGCTCAGATTAAAACAAAAAGTGTTAAGGCAAAAATTGTTGAACCTAACTATGCATATATTAGAATCACTCAATTCCAAGAAAGAACTGGGGAAGATCTTGCTAAAGCCATTAAGAAATTAAGAGCTGAAAATAAATTTGCATTCAATGGAATTATTCTGGATATGAGAAATAATCCTGGAGGACTTCTTAACTCATCAGTGGCAGTATCAGCTGCTTTTCTGAAAGAAGGCGATTTAGTTGTTTATACAGAGGGTAGAGCACCTGATTCAAAAATGAATCTAACAACATCTCCAGAAAATTTTGTTAGGAACGACCCGGAAAAAAATAATTTTCTTAAGGATTTACCTTCAGATATCAAAGATACGCCCATGGTAGTTCTTATTAATAATGGATCTGCTTCAGCTTCTGAAATTGTTGCAGGTGCTTTACAGGACCATAAACGTGCATTAATAGTTGGAACTAGAAGTTTTGGTAAAGGGTCGGTCCAAAGTATTCTTCCTATGATGAATGGAACTGCCATCAAGCTCACAACTGCACGTTATTTTACTCCTAATGGAAGATCTATTCAGGCAAAAGGTATTGAGCCAGATATTATTGTAGAGGATGGCATGGAGGATATTGCTATTCGAGAAGCAGATTTAAATAATATAATAAGTAATCCTGAGGATGTTAAATCTCAAGAAAAAAAGCCAGTGCTTAAAGAAGTAAAAGATGGGCCAATAGGTAATGGCTCAGAAGCTTTGAGAAATTTTAAGCCTACTAAATTTGGCGGGGAAAATGATAAGCAATTTATGGAAGCATTAAACATTCTTAAAGGGATTGATCTTTATCAAAAGAACTAACTTAAAATATTATGATTGATTCAATCATCAATGAGGTTGATAAAGCACTTAAAGTTCTGACTGTTTCTTCATATCCTGGAAGATCAAGACCGGATGCAAATTTTAAAGATTCGGATACCTTAACCCCCAAAGAGAGAGAGAATCACAGTAAATTTATGCGCGTTAATCACTCTGGGGAAATATGCGCACAAGCTTTATACCGTGGTCAGATTTTTTTTAACCAAAATAAAAAAATTGAAAAAAAATTAAAGGAAGCTGCAACAGAAGAGCTTGATCATTTAGCATGGTGCCAATCAAGAATTAAGGAGCTAGGCGGAAGCACAAGTTACATTAATCCAATTCTTTACTTAGGTTCATTTGCAATTGGAAGTGTTGCTAGTATTATTGATGAGAAATATAATTTAGGTTTCTTATCAGAAACAGAAAAACAAGTATCATTTCACTTAGAAAGTCATTTAAGTAAAATCTCTCCTAAAGATAAAAGTACAATTTCAATAATTAAGCAAATGAAAAAAGATGAAGAAAAGCATGAAGCTTCAGCAAAATTAATGGGTGCTGAAGAATTACCAAATTTTATTAAAAAAACTATGAAAATCACTTCTAAAATTATGACCGAGACAACATTTAGAATTTAAAAAAAATTACTCTTATCGTATAATAGCTCATGGGAAAAAACTTTCAAGATGCTTTTGAGCACCATAAAAATGGGAACCTTCAAGAAGCAAAAAAAATTTATGAGTCAATCTTAGAAGAAACTCCAAATGATTTTAAC
>Ga0209710_1002232_pt1 | contig 13847 bp, 27 predicted proteins | sample ArcticOcean_MG_C_5_FD_187436 | JGI IMG/M metagenome (GOLD analysis project Ga0209710, IMG submission 187436) | Marine microbial communities from western Arctic Ocean - ArcticOcean_MG_CB4_138 (SPAdes) (version 2) | ecosystem: Environmental > Aquatic > Marine > Oceanic | place: Arctic Ocean...
ATACCCATTATACTTGATTTGATAGCGGCAGTATTGTTTGCAAAATTTGTTTTCATTTCACCAATCATATTTGTAAAGGCAGTTGAAATGTATTCTGGTATTCCAGTGATAAAAGATAAAGCATTTTTAGCCATAGATGTAATCACCTGTATTGCTGGATCAAAAAACTCTTTAAGTAACTTTAGAGGCACTAATACAACATTTAACAAACCTTGACCTAAGTCTTTTAATCCACCCATTATATCGCCTGTTAATATTTTTCCAAAACCAGCAAGTAATGGACCAACTATGTCTATTATACCACCTATAACTTTACCTAAACCAACGATAACGTTTTTAAATAACCAATCAAAACCATTTTTAAGTGCTTCTATCATTGGAGCATTATCTTTTGCCATCTGTTTAATCTTGTCTATTGTAGGTGCTAACGCCTTTATTATTTCATCTGAATATTTAAATAATAGAAATAAACCACCAGCAATTAAACCTATCGGTCCTAATGGTCCTAAAAATCTAAAGAAAGATCCGCCTTTAGAAAAGAGTTTCGCTAATGGTGAGAATATTTTACTTGCGAATAGACCTTTAAATAACATACCTATCTTTCCTATGAAATTCATAAGAGGTGCTACAGCAGCGCCTAAAGCAAAACCTATTCCTTGTAATCCACCTTTTTTATTTTCAGGTTGTTCAGGACCTATAAAACCACCAACAGCGCCACCACCACCACCACTTTCTTTTGATAACTCGGCAGATTGATCGTTCTTTCTTCTAGTTTGATTTTTCTCAAATGCTAAAGAATCAGCTAATGTTTTTGCTATTTGAGTTGTCTTTTTAAAAGACTTAAATGCTAATTCTTTTATTTCTTTTAAAACATCTATATCTGGATTGGCACCATTGCCACCAACAGCACCTGCACTACCAGCAATAGCACCACCAACCAACTGTTGTTGTGATTGAATAATCTTTATTGCTCCTGATGGTAATACTAGTTCAGCCATATTATCTATTTATTTCTTTTGAATCTTACTTGATCTACCATTAACATATAGTCCAAACCAGGCAGCGCCAGCACCAACAACAACAGATACAAAACCTGCTTGTGCGTTGTTAGGATTCTCTAGTGCCATGAACCATGTCATAGTGTTATAGAATACTAGTCCGTATAGAGCCATCATAACTCTTGGAACAGTTCTCCAATTTGATAAAAACTGTGGTAATTCTTCTTTAAAGAACCACCATACATTCTTAATTGTTTGTTTTCCTTGTTCTATCATTAGTTTCCCTCTCTCTTATTCTTTTCGTTTTCTTCTTTTATATACTGTGTCAGTAAGTTAACATATACCTCCCTCTCCCAAGGTAACATATTCTCTAACTCGGTTAAAGAATACTTGTGGTGTTGCATCAAAGCAAAATTTACACTAAAATAGTTTTCTAAACTATCGTGTGAGAGGGCTATCCGAAAAAATCGGTCAGTCCTTGCAATGTTACCTTACTTGTCACTTTTGTTTTAGGATTCTCAACTTCAACTTCGTGTATCAGTTTAGGCATAGTAGTGTAAAAGTTTTGTATAGCACTAAATGCTTTTGTTGATAAACTCTCTATGAATTTATTAAGTTCCTCTTTCGTATAATCTGTTGTGTTATAAATCTTCTCACCCTCATATATTTGATAGATTGAATTAGCTATTAAATCGAATATCTTATTAGTCTGCTCTTTTGTAAAGTCCATTGACGGATCTACAGCACTTAATGTTGGATATTTCATAATAATACCTATTTTCTTTTCTTCATCTACCACAATATTATTTGTGTGACTATCATCAACTTGTACTTCTATCTTTGTTAAATCAACTTCTATGTCAGTGTAAGTTGTCTTATCATCTGGACATAAAACTTTTAATTTAGCAACTTCACCAACTGATTTAGCTCTAATGTTTAAAAATATGTATTCCAAATCAAAGGTAGGTAAGTCATCTACATTTAAAGAACCAAAAGTACAAGCAGCGACTATTTCTTTTAGTGCATTTACTACTTGTTTTTGATCTTCGGACTCTAAAGCTTGTAATAAAATCTTTTCTTCTTTTACAAGAAAGGGTCTAAACTTTACTTTAATGTCAGCAGATGGCAAAGTCAAATCAAACGATTGTGTTTCTAATATCGGTAATGCCATTATATTCCTTTTGTTATATTAATTATAAAAATGGTGGAAATACTCTTCCACCGGTTGCTCTACCAATCGGTAAGTTTCTTCTTGCCGTATTGATAACTTGTTGACCTGCTCTTTTCAATTCAGGCGGCAATCTATTTAGAATACCACCAAATAGTCCTCCGAAACCAGCAGCAGGTTTTATCTCTGGTAATGTGCCAAATGAGGCACCAACAGAGAAATTATTTACTTGGTCTATACCTAAATTTCTCCAATCTCTAAAATTCAGTGTTATTGGTAAATTTACAATTTCATTTTGTGATCCATAATTATATCCATAACTACCAATTGTTTCAGGATAACATTCATTTAATCTAACAGCATATGTAACTCTGTCTCTATCGTTCTCGGCGTCAAATGAACCTAACTGAAATATATCTACAGAACCTGTGTATTCATCATAATAATGCATGTCATGTGAGTTTCTATCAAAAATCATTTTCTGCCAAGTTTCAAAGAATATTCTTTGTCTTAAAAACTTATCACCAAAAACTGATAGATTAACTTTACCACTAAAAGAATAAGCATAAGGCATTTGTCTCTTTGGTCCATATGTTATATGATCTTTAGTATTGATGTCCCTAGATGGCATATCAATTTGATTACACATCATACCAACATTTCTAGCCAACTCTTGGCCACCTACATCATTTATACCTTGTTGAGAAGTATCAAATCCTTCAGCTGGGTGATATTGTTGTTGATTTAATTTTAATTTGTTTGGCATATTGAACCTAACTAAAAATCTTGTTTGTCTAGCAAAACCCTCACCTTGTCCTATACCTGCTACAAATCTACCTATTGTATTTTCACTAGCGCCAATACTTTTACCTGGAAGTTCAGAAGCTCTTTTTAAAATACCACCTCTTGTCAAAGTGTTATCTCTAGGAAGACCTATTCTTATGTCTTGTCCAAATATTCTAGTTCCGCCTCTGAGGATTGCCATATTACTTACCTTTACATTGACATTGTTTTATGCCAAATAATTTTGCTATAATTTTTCTAATTGTTTTCATTAAATCATACTCCTACTGTCTGAATAAACTCTTGTTGTGCCAGCTTTTCTAAACTGTTGAACAGGAAGATAAACAGCTAAAGCTGCTTCATCAAAGTCTATTCTTAAAAATCTTGATCTTACATGACCATACAAATATTTCTTTATTGTTGGTCTGACTAAACTAATACTCTTTACATCATCATAGTTGGCATTAATCTTTGTTTTCTCATTCAGGCCACCATCAGCAAACTTTTGCATTCTCTCTAATAATCTAAATCTCAATAGTGATGGTAAATAATGAAAGTTCATACCCATAAAACCACCTTTGATTGGCTCTAAAGGTAATACTAAAGGAAAAGTATCGTAATAAGGTAATGTCTTCTTACCTTTAGGGTCATAGAAGAACATATTTAAACGACCAAGACTAGGTCTGTTGTTCAACTTACCTGAATTCATTAACTTTCTAGCAGTGATATTATCGGCCATTGATTGAACATTAGTTCTATACCAATTTGCTGATTTCTTTATACCACCTTGTTTATTTACTAGAGGATCGAGTATATGTGCCATGTCTATATTTATACACCTAAAATTAAAAAAGAACCAGCGATTTCTCGCTGGTCCTTAAAGTATCAGTTAATTAAGAGAGAGACTTACTCTTCCTCTGCCAATTTACTAAAATAAGACAACGTATCGTCATCATCACTTGACTCAGGTTGAGACTTAACCGGATCACTTTTCGCTGTACTATTAGATTGAGGCGGGAGCTTCACATTCTCAATAGTGCTAGCGTTTCTGTCACCCGTAATTACTCTATGAAGTTTCTCTTTGAGTTCCTCATACGATTTAAAATTACTAGGGTCAACAAAAGCTTTTAGGGCATGTTCTTTAGACCAGATTTCTTTAATCTTGTCATCATTATCAGCAACTGCTGTTATGCCTTCAAATTCAGACTTGTCGTAGTTCCAATAACCATCAACTTTTCTGATTTTTAGTTTAAAGTTAGCACCTTTCCAAAAATCAAATGGATTGATTGGACTTTCATCATCAAATGCGGGTTGCATTGCTTCAGTAATTTTATCAAATATCTTTTTACCAAATTTGTATAATCTTACTTGACCCTCATTCTCTGGATGCTTTGGATCACTTACTACTAGGATATTAGCATGATATGATAATTTTCTTTTTCTCTTACGAGCAATTTCTTTATCACTATCAACACCAGTATTCCATAGTCTTGTGTTTTCTTCACTAACAGGATCTTTTTGAGATAATGTTGTTAATGAGTTCTCAATATACCAACCACCTTTGTCTTGGAAAGCATGAGACCAAACTCTCTGCCAAGGTAAATCTTCACCCTCAACCGATGGTAAAAATCTGATAACAGCATAACCATTACCTGTTTTGTCCATCTCTGGTTTCCAATATCTGTCGTCTTGGTATTTGTTTTTATTTGATTGGTCTTCGGGAGCAAGGTTTTGCTCTAGTGCTTTTGTAAGTTTGTCAAAGTTACTTGACGAGCTTTTTAACGTGTCGAAATCCATTATATTTTCTCCTTGTATGTATTTTCGTATTATTATATTTGTGTTTCCTGTTTAATCGGAATCATTATTATTTATAAGAGTTATCTCTTCCTCAACCACTTTTCTAAATCTTTTTTATTTGGTTTAGGTGTGTTCTTATAAATTCTGTATTGTTTGTACTTCTCACACCATTTCATAACAGTGTCTAATATTTTATATATTATTCGGTCAAACATAAACTCATTATATCATATTTTGACAAAATTGTCAAGTGTGGTTTGAAAAGAAGTTGTATCAAAATCTATCTAACATTATACAAATACATCTTTCATAATCATTTTACATTCAGTCTCATTAAACTTTATAAAAGGCTTTAATCTGGTAATCGTAGATGAGATTTTAGGCCATACAACTTTTTCGGTAATTTCTTTATTCCAATTCTTACCAAACGATAAGAAGTGGTCAAGCACGATTGCGGTTTGTGTAGATAATTTCTTTTGAAGTAGTAATCGTAAAAGCCTAGGATGTTGTCCGCTATTACATAGAAAAACATCATCAAAACGAATATTACGAGAAACAATATCATCACTAATAGATACGCAATCTGATTTAAAATGGTAGGCAAATGACTCTTTACGTTTCTTAAAATCCAAGTAAACATCTCTACCATCTTGTTGTAAAAGATTACCAATCCACCCTTTACTATCTGTAGCAAAGTTAGCAACAAAGAAATCAAGTATATTATCTTCTCCATATTGTTTGCTTAACTTGTGAAAGAAATATCGATCATTCCTTTTTGTAAACGTTTCAAGTTTGCACTTAACCTTTCCATATTTGGTATAATCATAGTTGTTAGATGTGAAGTGTAACTTAACTCCCAAATAAATTTTATATACATCAAATCCATCATACATATTATACTGGCAACATACCACCTTTAGGATATTTCAATAACTTTTTGTTTGTTGCTTCTAACTTAATCTTTTCTTTTAATGATTTTGATATCAATGGTTTCGCTGTTGATGGATCAATATCATTTTCTTCACAATATAAAAGAACTGCCTCCATATAGGATATTCTTTTTGATTTTACCATACTTTCTATATTTAAACTAAACTCTTTACTATTCATAATATTCATTTCTTTTTAGTGTGGCGACTTTAGTCTCCCTCCATCGCCACGTGTTGCAACTCGGTTAATCAAGTGTCTTTTCCAATTAAACTTTCATTCATTCTTAAATTGAAAGTGTGAAATAAAATACACTTTTCAGGCGAATTAGGTAACTCGGCTACTGCCAAAGTTTGATTCATCTGGTTAATGTAATATGTTAATAGAAAGACTATTGAACCATCTTCATTTGATCCTTCTCTACCAATACTTATATTAACTGCTGTAAACTTATGTTCAATTATATATTTGTTTACCTCATCTTGGTGACCACAAATAAGTGGATATTGGTTAAAATAAAAGTTATAATGATCTTTAGCATTTAATATACTAGTAAAAAATATAACCAATACAAGTGCTAGTTTATACATCTTTAGACTTTTACTTTATCCTTGTTTAATTCTTCGTAATATTTATAAAAGGCACCAATACATTGTTTCAAAGGTTCCATGTAATCTTTAGGATTCTTTACAAATGTTTGTACTGAACCATCTTCGGATGCTAGTAAAATAACGATTTGTTCAATCTCTTTTCCGAAAGTCTCCTTATACATTTGAGCATAGGCTGTAGTCTGCATAAAGTAGTTCTCTATCCAAGATTCTTGTCGTTCTTTGTTTGCTGTTTTAAAATCAATTACTGATAACTTACCATTGTATTCACCGATACAATCAACTTGACCTGCGATGGTCAATTCTTTACTATACATGATTGTTTCTAAACAATGTATGTTATCAACTTGATCAACGTATGGTTTAATTAGTCTGAATAGACCTAATGGTAATACACGTCTAATACTTGGTGTCTCGCCTTTGATATATTGTTCTATTAATGTGTGAGTTCCTTTACCACGATTGGCTGCTCTCATCATTTCCCAGTTGGCAACGTCTTCACCAATACTGTCTCGCCATTTTTTTAGGCCTTCTTTTTTCTTAGGATCAGCACCTAATACTGTGGTAATTGATGGATACGCTTTACCTTCTATATCATAGAAACGGTGACCATCTACTTTTTTACCTTTAGTTACTGGTAGTTTTGATTTATCTAACTCGATAAAATTAAATTGTTTTGTCATTATATTTTCACTTTCATATTTTTATACTCATAGTATATCATAATTTAATTCAAAAGTCAAGTCTAGGTCGACCGGTATAACTGTAAGTGGTCTTCTATCTTTTCAGGCGAGTTTCTTAACTCTTCCCTATCCTCTTTTCAGTTAGGATTGTAAGACTCGTATTTGGTTTTACCAGCGTCATCACGGTAAGCACGTAAAATTTGTTTACGATTTTCACCATCATTTCTGTAAGAACAATGGATCCACCCACTGTTTGGTTCTCCAATATTATGGTATTCCAGGATCAGTTGGTCAAAATCTAGGTTCTCTGCTATATACTTACATAGTTCAGCATTAGACATTCCAAACACCTCGAAATCGGCCGCCTGGCCTTTAGCGTGTTGTGAATTTACACTTGATCCAATCGATACACATAACTCTGGACTACGATACCCACTAGATACTGATACCACTTTACCATAATGATCTCGGACTTTTTGTAAAACATTTACACAAAGTTCTTTTAGATTATTCATGTGGTCTTCGCTAGGGTTATTACTAATACCTTTACGTTCAGCCGTTTGGCTCTTAGTCATTTCGTTTAGACTAAAATTATTGCTTAGTTTCATTTAATTTATCCTTTGCTTGTAATTTTTTTTTCTTTAGAGAGTGAACATCTTTCCAAGTGTCATATGATCTATCATTATATCTAACTGTTTCAGCTATTGTAACTTTCTTCTTTAAGTATTTATGATATTCTTTATAGTTCATTATTGATTCCTCGTTAGTTTCATTATTTTTTCTATTTGTGACTTAATAATTGGGCCACGATTTGGCCAATGTATATAAGGTTCTTCACTCTTTTGTAGGTTATATAGAAAAGGCAATATTATTTTCTCTATTTCTTTAAATCTCTTTTCAGTTGCCTCACTATTTACTTCTTTGGTAATTGTTTCTTTCTCACTTACAATTTGCATAATTTCGTTCATCATAGACTTAACATCTGAAACATCTGATTTGACTTTAGATAGTTCTAAATTTTGATCGTCTATTGCTTTAGGGTCTATGGTTGGTTGATTGTTCTCTGCTGGTTTTTCAACAGGTGTAATACCCCAATCTTCATCAAGGTCGAAACCTCTCATATAGTCTGGTATATCTGCCATTGTTATTTTCCTTTTTGCCGTTTTTGATGTTTTGTTACAACCTGTTCGGTCTTAATCTGTTTAATAGTTTTCTTTGTAACTTGGTTAGCAAGTTCGCTTTGTGGGTGTGCCTCGCCTATTTTAGATAGAGTTTCGTTCCAACCACTATCATTCTTCATATGGCGATTACCTGTACTTGATACAATATTTATACCTTTAGGAACCTGTTTAATATGTTTCTTCTTCTTTAACAACTCTTCCATTTCAGCAATAGTCATCATATCGTCATATTCTTTTTTGGTCTTTGAATTGTAAAATGTATATGATGGCATTATAGGTTTGTAATTGCCTCTAGTTTATCTTTAGCATGTGCTAGTATTTCTACTTTTTTCTCTGCTGTTATTACATAATCAATATGTTCAGCAACACCAATTGGTGACGCTAAGAAAGTTTTTAAATCTGCTTCAGCAACAGCAATATCACCTTCTAGTTTTTTTATTAATGCTTCTTTAATCATTAGAATCCGTTCCTTTCTTCTATTAAACTTAATTCTTGTTTTTCTTCTATTCTTCTTAATGTTTGTTCTTCATTAAAACCTTCCATTGCTAATTCATGTAAGGTCTTTTTGTCTTCTCTTAATCCATCCCATAATAATTTCTTTTCATCATATGTAAATGGTCTTATCATATTTAGTCCAATTTCTTTTCGTTCTTTTGTTTGTCTTTTAGATTCCTCTAGTGACATCTTTTCCATTTCTTCATAGTCCATAATTATTTCTTTCTAGTAAAACTGCCTTTGCCTTTTTTAGGTTTGACAACTTTGGGTTTATATTTTGGTGTTCTTACTTCTTTTGCTATAGGATTAGTTTTAAATATTCTATCCCATGACTCTCTATAAGTGTCATTAGATATTCTACTCTTACCGTCCCACTTAACCGACATTGGCAACTCCTTCAACCCACCATTGTGGTGGTGTAGATGGTGATTTCCAACTAGCAAAACTTTGTTTCTTCTCTATGTAATATTTTCTATAAGAACCAACCACATCACCTGGTATTTTACATTCGTCAGGCATTGCTGGTGTAGGGTCTGTAGCAATCATATTTACAGGTATATTTTTAGGTGGGTGTCTCAATACATCTTTTAATTTCTGAATAGTCATGTGGTCTTTCGTATGATTATATCTCAATTTAAATTCATCATTAAGAGCAATCATGTGGTTGTATAACCAATTATAATGAAATACATTTGCCATAACCCACACTGTACTAGGGTGACCTGTATGGCATGCTTTGTATAGAGTAGTTTCAAATAAGTTATCTTTCAACAACCATCTTTTAATATTTCTATTACCATTTTTATTTCTTTGTAGATATTCTTCGCCGTCTAGCATTCTGTGTGCTGTGGATAACATTTGAGCAGACTCAATAATCATCTTACAAACATGTTTATCTATTAACATCTTTGCTGACACAATAGGGTCTTTATGAACATAAAATATATTCATTAGTTTGATACCTTTTTAAAGTAGTCTGTACAATTGTATTTTGTACATAACTTTCTAAACACATTAAACCAAAGTTCTTTCCACTCATTGGTTCTAGCATTCTTACAAGCTTTTTCAGCGTTTGATATTCTTTTTATTTGTCTTGCTGTTAGATGTTTCACCATCATAAGTTCATTTATCATAATATATCTCCGTAGTTGTCTTATTATAACACATTATAAGACACTTGTCAAGCCTCTATTTTCCAAGATTTGTGCCATTTGTTATTATAGTTCTAAAAACTGTGAAACCAGGATTATTCCAATCGACCTTTTTGACACACTCGGTATCGGTCACACAGGTGGTTTTCATACAACCTGATAAAATCACAGCAGTGAGTAATATAATACTAACCTTTATCATTCCAGTCATATATTTGGTCTATTTTAACTTTAATCTCGTCAGGAGACATGTCCTTAAACTCTCCCATGGTCGCCACCATCTTTTTATAATCTCTTTGTTTCTTACCTAACTTATCTAGTTTTCTCTTTTGTCTATTCAGTGTATCTTGTAGATTAATTTCTTTCTGTAGTTTAACAGCTTGTTTTGCCATTCGCCACTGTCTCAATGATATGTTGGCCGCTATCAATAACAATACTGCCAATGGATCAAATACAAATATGAGTATCAATATCACTATACGAACAGCACTATCAAAATTGTTTTCAGCGTTCTCGCCATAGATCAACTCTGCTACATATTTGATAGGTCCTACTTCAGCCTCTATCTTGTTTTGTTCTAAACTTAATATACCCTTTTCTTCGGATAGTTTGCCAATCTCATTACTTGCTTCTTTGATTGCCGTGTTTAGTTCTAATCTTTCTGGTTCTTGTTTCTTTCTTTCTTTTAGACCTCTGGTTACAAATTCTTTATCGATATAAACTTCTAGTGCCTTGTCTAATAGTGTTAATGTCTTTTGTGATCTATCAATAATAAGTTGTTGTGACTTAATTTGATTATTCAATAATTCTATTTTGATGTTATTACTTGATGATGGTTTAACTTGATCTAGGTGTGCCTTTGATAGAAAACCAAAGATACCCATAGAGGTAATGAATATTAATATTATGATGGCACCAAACAGATACCCTTTTAATAACCTTGGTACATCACTGTTCCAATTATGATACAACCAACTGGCCGCTACTAACTTACCAACTTCTAGTGCTGAACCCATAGCGATAATAGGTATCACAGCGCCAGCAAATAATGTTGCTAGTCCAATGATTGAATACCCAGCCGCTATAACTGATATAGATATGGCTGATAAAAATGTTAGTATTGTTAAAAACATGTCTTAATAATTTTTTCTAATTTTGATTAATATGGATTTTATTTTAGCGAAATAGTCTTTGTCTGTGGCATAAGCGTCAAGTGTTTCTGTAAATCTAAAAGGGTCTGTAATACCTTTTTCTCTTAACTTTCTATATTCAGAAAATCCTTTACCATTGTTCAGTATATTTATATAGTTTAATACACTATCACATTCATGTTTATAAACTTTTACTCCCCACTTCTTTGGTTTATTTGATGGTAACATATGTGGTTCTCTTAAATCATATGTTCTAATACCAAATAGATTTTTACCTTCTCTGGCAAATCTACTGTTTCCCCAACCAGACTCTAAAGCGGCCTGTGCTAGTAATACTTCTAAATTAACTTTCTCTATATCGTTATGATAATAGACATGATGAACACACTGCTTCACATTATGTAAAAATTGTTTATTGTTAGTATGTTCGAATTTTGGTAATGATATGCCTTCTTCAGCAAGTGTATGGTAGTGTGACCATGTAAACCCACAAAAGGTTACAATGGTCGCCACCATTACAGTTCTAATTATTGCTTTTAGATTGCTCAATTATTTTACCCTTGCTATATACTCGTATGATTGTACTGGTTGTTCATCAATACCCTCAAAGTAAATATAATTAACTTTCTTTTGAAAGAAGTCTAATTTATTTTTGAAACCATTAACAGTATCAAATATTACTTGTGCTTGTTTTTCTGTATAGTTATTATAAACATCTTTTATCCAGTTTCCTTCATAATATACTGTTTGTTTTCCTGCTAGATTACTAGGTTTTGCTAGTTCTCTAATTTGTATTACTGCCTCACCGATTTTACTTTTCAAATAAGGGTCTAGTTCTTTTGTTACTCTTGTCATCATGTCTCTCCATTTTTATAAATCAAGGCCAATTCTATTTAACTTTGGTCTAAAACTGTAGAAAATCTTATTATGATTTCCCGAGTCACCTATATTAGCCATTTGATATAGATGGACCATTTCGTGTCCTAAAGTTTCCACAAAATCTCTTTTATCTCTGTATTCAGGTAGCATTTCTAAATGAAATTGTCGTGTGCCTTTTCTTTTCCACTCCCAACAAATTACCTGACCAAAACAATATTTCTTACTTGAATCTCTATAAATTTTTTTAATTTGAATTTCGTTAAAAGGTGATAGTATGTTATTAAACACTGACTTGTTAATAACAACAAAATATTTTTTAATGTCTTTATAGGTTGTCTTATATTTCTTACGAATAGACAAATCCCTTTTGATCATTCTTTTGGTTCTCATGTTATTGTTTATTACTCTCTTTGGCATTACATTCTTTATCCTCTATTTGACTACCTTTTAATAATGAACATTTATATTCACTATCTGCTTTTAATCTCATTTCAGCTAATATACCATCAAGTATGGCAGGTAAATAAGCTTGAATAACTTGTATCGACTCTAGAGCAAATTGGTGTCCTAATTTTGATAGTTCAGACTCTAATATCTTTTGAGTATCAACATCAATACCATTTACTTTAGATTGTATAACAGAACCAATAACTGCCTTGTTATACTCATTAGCGGTTGCCGAGTTTATGAAACTCATCAAACCAAAAACCATTATTATCAAAATCTTCTTCATTATATATTCTCCTATTTATATTAATTATACATGTGGTATTTGTTACCAACATATAGTAAAAATTCGTCATAAATCGTGTCCAATATGACTTCTTTACTAGCAACGTCTTTATATTCTGGTTTAGACGCTATTTTTTTTAGTTCTTTTCTTGCTTCCTTCATCATCTTTTTAGTATTACTGGTTACCATATAAGTGTCTCCTTTTGTTACTTGTATTATATCAGATTTGGAGTGAAAGTCAAGCATTATTTTTTAGTTTCTCTAGGAATATCTGTGCCATCAAATGGTATTAATTTGTAGTCGTGAATGATTTTATTAATGGCATTCTTCATATTGATATCAATCATTTTTGTAAATTCACTATCAACTTGAATATTCTCTTTTATTTCTTTATTCATTTTTGCTATTTGTTTATAAGCAATATTTCTGACCATAGTAAGTGCCATGGTATTCACTCTATCCACTGAATAGATTGGTTTCCTTACTGGTTTTGGATCTGCCACTGGTGGATGTTTATATTCTGTGCCTTTTTTCATAGTGTCCTTTTTGTTAGTATTTTTTGTCATATTATCTGTATATTGTATCATAGATTCGGTCTTTTGTCAACCGGTTATTATGCTGCCTTTTTAAGTTTAACTTCTTTATATTCATAATGACTTAATACATCTTTTACTTCTTCATCATTTAATCTTCTCCATTCAGTACCACCGTTCATTTGAACAGATGAAGATGTTTTAATAAGCTTACCATTAATTTCTCTAAAAACACTTATTTTTTGTATCTCTTGGTTCTTCTTATATTTTTTCTTTAATAAGTTTTCTAATCTCATAATTTCAACTTTTGTATGCCATTTAGTTGTAACTAATTCTAATTGTGTACCATAATGATACATTTTACCTCTTAGCGCTTTAAATCTTCTTCTCATATGATACTGAGAACTTGATCTACCTATTTTATAGATTCCTTCGTTTAAAGGGTCTTTTATAAAGTATAAAATCCATAACTTTTGATTATTAAAATCAACATGCTTTTTTTGATCTTCTAAACTTAACTTATGATACTCAACTGATTTGTTTTTCATAGTATTTTCCATAGTGTTCACTTCTAATTCTTGTTCTCTCAACTCGTTATATTTGTAAATGTCACTCATTACGTTTTTAGATAGTGTAGTCATAGTGTCCTTTTTGTTAGTGTTGTTTATCATAATATCTGTATATTGTATCATATCCACAGCAGGAGTCAAGCCCTTATTTTCTGACTTTTTTGTGTTTTTATTGTTTATTAGTGTTTTTTT
>Ga0209710_1002236_pt1 | contig 13831 bp, 20 predicted proteins | sample ArcticOcean_MG_C_5_FD_187436 | JGI IMG/M metagenome (GOLD analysis project Ga0209710, IMG submission 187436) | Marine microbial communities from western Arctic Ocean - ArcticOcean_MG_CB4_138 (SPAdes) (version 2) | ecosystem: Environmental > Aquatic > Marine > Oceanic | place: Arctic Ocean...
TACTAGGAATTAGTGCTGGGTTTCATGACGCTGGTGTAAGTGTAGTTGATTTACAAGGCAACATATTATTTGCTGGTCATAGTGAACGTTATAGCAAAAAAAAGAATGACGAGTTTTTAAATCAAGAAATTATTGACGAAGCCTTAACATACGGCGAAGTTACAAGAGTTTCTTGGTATGAGAAACCTTGGCTAAAGAAAACTAGACAAATGTATAGTGGAGAATGGTCAAAGGCATTTTTCTCAAAAAGTCCAAAGCAACAGTTAAAAGAAGTTGGTGTTATAAAACCTATAGAGTATTACAGACATCATTTAACACACGCTGCGGCAGGATTTCAGACAAGTCCTTTTGAACGTGCTATTGTGGTTGTTGTAGATGCTATAGGAGAATGGGATACCTATAGTGCTTATCGTGCTGAATATAACTATATGACTGGAGACGCAGAGTACACTTGTATACTTAGACAAACTTATCCTCATAGTATGGGATTGTTTTATAGTGCAATGACACAAAGAGTTGGACTTAAACCTATGGAAGAAGAATACATTCTCATGGGCATGGCAGCATATGGAGATAAGTCAGAATATAAGAATGTTTTTCCCCAGGTTGTTGATAACTTAGATAAAATGACTTGGAAACAAAACATGCATATTGGATTTCTCCCAGAGGATTGGAAAGATGCTAATACTATGGATTTAGCCATGGCAGCTCAAATGACCGTAGAGAAATGTTTAGAAACACTAATGAGGAAGTTATCACATGAGAATCAAGACATAGACGATTGTGTGTTTATGGGCGGAGTTGCTCTTAATTGTGTCGCAAATACTCAAATTGACAAGTATTGGAATCGTACTTGGATTATGCCTAATCCAGGAGACTGTGGAAGCAGTTTAGGAGCGGCGGCACTTGCTTATGGTGGAAAATTAAATTGGAAAGGACCTTACTTAGGCACAGACATTCCTGGCATTTATCCATCGGAAGAGATATGTAGTGAACTACAAAAAAATAAAATTGTTGGGGTCGCTAGTGGTCGAGCAGAGTTTGGTCCTAGAGCATTAGGAAATAGAAGTTTATTGGCAGATCCAAGAGGTCCTGAGATTAAAGATAGAGTAAATGAAATCAAACGTAGGCAAAAGTTTAGACCGTTTGCTCCTATGATTTTAGAAGAACATGCACACGAATATTTTGATATGCCTCAGTATAAAACAAGTCCTTATATGCAAAACACATACCTGTGTATGCACCCAGATAAATTTCCTGCTATTGTTCATGCAGATGGTTCTAGTCGTGTACAAACGGTTGGCAGGAATGATAAAACAGGTGCTAGAGAATTACTAGAGATGTGGTATGTGTTAACAGATTGTCCTATGTTAGTAAATACTAGTCTAAACATTAGAAGAGAACCTATGGTTAATGACAGAGCAGATGCTAATAGATTCGAAAAGAAATACGGAGTAAGAGTATGCAGTTAGAAGAAAATGAATTAAGACAACGTGTAATACAATCACTGCAAAATGTTTTTGATCCTGAGATGCCTAGTGTTAGTATATGGGACTTAGGTTTAATATATAAACTTGAGATTAAAGATGACTGGTGCGGAGTGGAGCATACACTTACATCAATGGCTTGTCCTTTTGCAGATCAAATATGTGCTGATATAGAAAGTGCAATGATAAACACACCTGGTGTACGAGCAATAGATAGGCAGTTGGTATTTGAACCACAGTTTACAATGGAAATGGTTCCAGAAGAAACTAAACTTATTATGGGTTGGTATTAATAGTTAATTATGTTTGATATTTTTTGTATGCAGATGACAGACTCTAAAGTAGAGTTACCTACTCATACACAATATACTCGTTACAACGGAACACATTTAGATACTATTAAACGTTGTGTGAACCGTGCTAAGACTGAGTATGTGTGGGTAGTGTGCGATTTATGCGATTATACTAATTTTGACTTTACATGGCAACCTAAACCCTGGGAAGCATACCAGATACATTGTTGGGCGAGTGGAGATCAACAGTATGGTGATACTTTTCTTATACCTGTAGACGCATTTAAACGTCAAAGCACGGGCCTAAAGTTGTTAGAATGGTATGAGCATATTAACTGGCATGCAGACGGTTTGCAAAGAAAACCATGGCCTACTGTACAATCGATAGATAACATTGATACTCCTTATGCATGGATTAAGCACACAGATACAAATATACATTATGATCCTAATTTATGGAAAAACCGTAATTTAGAAGTCTTTACGCACAGCGGAAGTGTTACTTTGGTACCCAGAGACGTAAAACGGTACTTTTCTACACAATTCTATGACTACCCCTACATATTGCGTCATAATACCCATAATATACCAGAAAAACCACTAGATGTTGTGTATTTAAGTAACGGAGAGAAAAACGCCGATTTAAACTGGTTTAAACTAAAGGATCTTTGTCCTAGAGCAAAACGAATCGATGGAATAAATGGCAGAGCCAATGCATATAAAGCATGTGCAGACATAAGTGAAACTCCGTGGTTTATTAATGTATTTGCAAAATGTATCGTAAGCGAAGATTTTGATTTTAATTGGCAACCCGATTGGTTACAAGGCCCAAAACATTGGATATGGCATGCTAATAACCCTATTACAGGATTAGAATATGGACATATGGGTATTATTGCTTATCATAAACAGTTAGTATTAGATCAAAATGATTGGGGATTAGACTTTACATTAAGTATGCCTCATGGAGTTATTCCAATTACAGGAAGCACGGCTGATTACAACACAGATGCATATTCCACATGGAGAACTTCGTTTCGTGAATGTGTTAAACTAGCAGTACAACAAGATGTCGAAAGTCGTTATCGATTAAAAACTTGGAGTACAGTTGGTAATGGGGAGTTTGGAGAATGGAGTATAAAAGGTGCATCTGATGCAGTTGATTTTGTTAACAGTAAAAGAGATTTACAATTAACTTTCGAATGGAAATTCTGTAAAGAATTCTTTGATACAAAGTATAACCTCTAATAACTCTTCATCAGTTGTATGAGGATCACACGGAATACTTAGTTGTGTATTACAGTTATATATTGCACCAGGCTTATAAGCCAATGCTTGCTCGTAAACTCTTTTAGTTTCTATGCCTCTTTGAAATAACCAGTATTCTAATTCAGGACGTAACGGTGTGCTAATTACCATTTTACTCACAAGAGAGTGCGGATTAGTTATAATATCTAATCCTTCTATTTCGTTTAGTTGATCTGTATAATCACGTGCAAGTTCTTGTCTGCGTTCTTGCCAAAATGGAAAATGATCTAACTTAATTAACATTTCAGAACATTCACGTTCACTCATAAGACTATGCCCGCCAGTGAAATCTTCAGTTGTTCCATGACGTCTAATATTTTGTACAGTATCAGCAATTCGTTTGTCGTTAGTTACTATTGCTCCGCCATTTCCATAGTTAGGTAACGATTTAGTTGGATCAAAACTATAACTAGCGAATATTCCTTGAAGTTTATGTCCAAAATGTTGAGCACCATCTTCGTATATATTGATATCTTTAGGCAGTGTTTCTAAGTTTCCAAATAACCCTACCCATACTACATCTCGAGTTTTTATAGTATTCCAATCAATTAATCCGTTAGGCATTACATCTGCATAATGACATATTGCACCTGCTCTGAGTACACTATTTTGTGTTGCGATATATGTTTGTGCTGGTATTGTTGTTTCCATTACACCACAGGCAACTAATCCTAGTTGTAATGCATCACTGCCACTTCCTACAGTAACACAATATTTTGCTCCTGCAACTTTGGCTATTCTTTCTTCAAAGGCTAATGTATAGTCGCCTAGCATCATTTTGCCAGAACTTAACGCACTAGTATTTGCTATAATTAAACTTGTTTCTAGTTCTCGATACTGCCTATCTAAATTATGTAGACGGATTTTCATCTGTTTTTTCGTCGATAGTTATCGTTTCTTGGTAATTAGAGATACAAGAATTTTTTAGTTCTTCTATATCTACAATTCCTTCTTGTAGCATCATTAATGCTTTTGTAGCAGTGATTTTCTTTGTCCTTGCTAATTTAGTGGCGTATATAATGAGTTCATTTCTTGAACTCATTCCTGCGCCTCTGAGTACGTGATCTGCATATACTGGCATTTTAGTCTCCAATGTTTTATTTAAGATGTGCTACTGCTAACCATTTCAAACAGTGCTGGCCCAAATGTTCCACCTGCCCATGCAAGTGCTACAATAGTTACTACACCGTATATTAACCATTTCATTTTAAAGTCGTCTACTTCCATTTTAAGAGCAATTAGTTCGTTTCCTAGTATTCTTAATGCAATCTCTATTTTGCCTGTATCATCTTGTTCATCGTCGTATTCTGCCATGTTAGTCTCCAATTATTAAAGTATATCGGTTGCCAAAGGAAATATATTTGCTATTACTTTAGCACAAGCATGAGCAATTTCCATATGTTCTTTTTGTGTACCGTTTGCTCCACGCAATTCGATATAGTGTATCCAAGAACGTAATGTACCATTCATGTATAGTGTTGTCTTTGTAATACCTTCAGGCAATACTTTGCGAGCCTGTTCTTTAGCAATTCCTTTTTCGATTGCTTGATCATAAATCTTCTTAGATTCAATTGCAATAGAACGTTGTTGCTGATTCCACCAAAGTTGTAATTCTTCGTCTTCAACTTCGACTGAGTTTTGTCTATTCTTTAAGTCTTGTAATCTTGCTTCACTGTATTCAAACATATCACCTTGTGCGTCAGGTTTAGCATATCTTTGGCTAAACTCTTGGAAGGCAAAACTCCTATGCCTTACAATCTGGTGTGCAATATCACGAGTTGTTTGAATCTCTAAACAAGCACTAACCATTTCTAATGGTGACCAATGATAATTTTTTATTAAATATTTAATAAGTTTTTCACTTGTTTCACTATTCATTTGGTTAGCAGGGTTACTAACTCTAGCACAAAAGGCAATTAAGTCTTGAATGTTAGAGTCTTGTAACTCATGCTTTTGTAGAAATTCAGGAGCAGACTGACTGTAACTTACTAAAGATACATCCATTAAGAAGCTGTTTCTTTAGATAACATTGCATCGTGTGTTACTGATACATCACCTAAAGTAGTATTCTTCTTAGGTCTACCTGGACGTTTTTTAGGAGCCAGTCCTGGATTAAGTGTAACTGCCTCTTCAGTGAGTCTTGTAATCTCATCAGATAGTGTTTTTACTTGTGCTTGCATTGTTTCTGCTTGCTTAATTAAATTACTAGCAATATCTGCATCAGTTAGTACGCCATCAGTAGCAGTTGGTGAACTTGCTCTTACCTCATCTGCGGCTGCTTCGCCTTTTGCTTGATTAACAGGATCTTTTAAACCAGTAGTAGCATCAATTTTTGCCATTTTAGCGGCTGCTTCGTTACCTGCTTCTAAGTTACGAATGATATCATTAATCTCATTAAGTCTTGCTCCAGAACCTTTACCAGGTCTTAACACTACGTCTTGAGATCTTACTTTTTTCATCCATTTTTCTTTATGACATTTTCCTAGTAAGTTTACTTCATCTGCATCTATTGATTTATGCATTGCATCTGCTAGATTACTTGCGGCTTGTCCTTCTGTACTTTGAACACAACTGAATAGTTTATTATGCCAAATTTGAGGTAAGTTGTCAGGATAAATTACAAGAGCCATATGATCTTCGCCTGGAACTTCTCTAAACGCAATAACCACATTCTTATCGTTGTGCTTGCCTACATGTTTTATCATTTAGTATCTCCTGAGTTATCTTCTTCAGCAGGTGCTTCAGCAGGTGCATCTTCTGCAGTACCAGCAGCTTCTGTTTTACGTCTTTCAAATCCACTTTCTGAAAGGAAAGTAATTATTTTACTGTAAAGGGTACCAACTACTTGCATTTCTCCTGCTTTAATAGCACCTCTTTGGCTAGTTGCTTCAATTATAGTAGCCATTACGTTTACATCTTGTATACTTATAGATGTTGGAATTGATGCAGTACTTTCAACGGGGGTTTCAGTTGTTGAACCGTCTTCTGCAGTAGTTTCGATAGTTTCTTCATTCGACATAGATAAATCTCCTTTTAAATTTAAGTCTTACTATAATTATATATGATTTTAATGATGTTTGTCAAGCATTTTGTTTATTATATGCTACTATTACTTATGTGTTAGGTTCACGAGGAGTTAATATTGTGATTAGTTGGTTTTTGTCAAAGACTACTCCTTGCCCCTTCATTAATATGCAAGCATTGGGCAGTGTTTTGTCTGGAGTTGGCAAAATTTCTATGAGAACCCATCTTTGATCTTTTGCATTAGCAAAAAGATATGCAACTGCACCTCTACTTGATAATTCGTTAGTTGTAGGGTCTGCTAACATAGTAACACCGTTTCCACCAAATATAGGCGAAACTTCTTTAAAGTTATCCTCAGACATAACGCCTATTAAGTCTTTTTGTGTAAAACACTGTATAGGTTTATTAGCCCACATAAACTTTGTAGTTTTTTTACTACTTTCTTGTGATAACGATATGCTAGATATTACAGCAAATATTAAAACTAAGAAAGTACTATATATTAATTTAAAATTCATTGCACTTTCCTCATTATTATTTATTATATTATGCCGCTTGTTTATGTTCAGAGAACTGATAATAAGCCCAATTACCAAATGGTGGTTTAATTTTATCATTTCCATGTATCACAAATACTGTATCACAGTAATTCTCATCACCCCATGAATCATATGGATAACCATCAGTAAACATTACAAATCTTTCAGGTTGTATATCATTTTCTTTCATAAAATTCCAATTACACATGAAGTCTGTTCCACCTCCACCTTTAGGTTCGTAAGTTAAGATATCATCTATATTAGTATTATCAAATTCTGCATACCCGTAAACACTAGTATCAAAGCACCATAGTTTAATTCTAAAATCTGAGAACTGTTCCATAATGCCTTTGATCTCACTAAACATTTCACTAGCCATATCAGTAGTAATACTACCGCTCATATCAACACTAATTGCAATATCAATAGTACTCTCAGGAACCATACCTGGTAACATAAAATCACTACCCCATCCTTTACGACTTCTTTTCATAAAACTATAGTCACTTTTAATTGTACTTTGAATACTTGTAGAAAGTAACTCTCTCCAATCCATCTTAGGCTCTGTTAAGTCTTTAATAATTCTCTCAACACTTGCTGGCATACTACCAGCAGGACCTGCTTGTTTAGCACTATTAATTAAACCTTCTTTAATCTCATCTCTAATCTTCTTCTTTTCTTCTTCACTATATTTAGGCTTAGACTTTGAAACTAGATTACCGTTTCCATCTTCTTGAGGTTGACCACTATTTTCACCTTCTTCACCATCTAAGTGTTCGTCTAATAGCATATCTGCAAGATCATCTATATCAATCTTATCCATATTTTGATATAATTCATCATATACTTCTTCCATACTATATCCATCATACTTAGGATCATATAGTGCAGGAACTGTAGTAATCATTACACCAATTCTAGCAAACTTTAAGTCTCTATTAACACAATAGTCAGCGGCAATATTTGCAAGTTGTGCATGATGTTTATTAGCACGACTACGACCCAAATGATCGTATACATTATGTAATACTTCATGTCCAAAAAGAAATTCAACTTCTTTAGGTTTAAGCATAAGAATAAACTTACTATTATAATAAAAATATCTTCCATCAGTAGCCGCAGTAGCCAACCATGCATCAGCATTAACTAACGGAAGTCTAGTAGCCATGTTGCCAAAAAATGCTGCTTTTAATAACAATGCAACCCTAGCAGTTGTTAGCACTTCTCTTGCTTCTGCATCTTCAGCAGGTACAGTTTCAAAACCTACAGGAAGTTCGATATCTTTTGTATTTGCACTTGTACCTTTTTTAGCCATTATATGTTTGCCCCTACGTAATTTGTACTGTGTTTCTAACTATACTTTATAATAACATAGTATTAGTATCTGTCAACCTTTCTTTTGCCTAGAAAATCTTCTTCGATGGCTGTTTTGGCACTATGGCAGAGCACACATAAACTGTTAATATTGTCTTTAGAATCTGCTCCGCCGTGGCTTTTTAAGATTATATGGTCACCATGCATAACATATCGCATGGCTTTTATTTTTTTGTATTCATCTTCGACGTGTCCAAATCTTAAGTCATCTTCTCTAGGATCGTAATTACATTTAGTACATATCCAGTTTCTATAAAATGTATGTGGTCTTTCTGGTCTCCCCATACCTCCATATTCTGCACACTGGAGTTGGTGTTCTCTACAAAGTACATTAGAACCTGGACCATCAAAGTGACTAAGTTCTTTATCGCAGTCTGCTAACATACAACTTTTACCTAAAGTGTACTGCTCTCGCAGTACACTATTAGTTTTTAATTTGTCCTTACTTGGATCTCTAAACTGTACCATTAGTTCCACAAGTCCTTTGCTGAAACTGTAAAGCCATTGTTCGGAGCATACTTTGGAGTTTTAAGTGTTGTAGACTTATTCATCTGTGCTATTAGGAATGGAACGCCTGTTCTCATTTCTGTAGTAAAGCCTTTAAGTCCAAATTCTGCATAACTTTCTGGATTAGCATGTTCATACCAACGTGTATATGAATCTTTTACTTTATCCCAGAACACACCATCCTCACCAAAGTTTGCATCAAAGAACTCTTTAGTAAATGCTACCATTTTAAGTAAGTACTCATTGTCTACTGTGATCTTTTGCTCAAAACATAAGTTAAAGTATTCAAATAATTGTCTAGCCTCCTTAGCACGTACGGATCTGCTTTGATTTAAGTATGCCCAATACTGACAAAACATTCTAGTAACTTCAGGATGCTTTCTAGTTTTTAAAGTTTTACTCATTAGTGTATCAGCCAACAATGTAAATGCGCCAGGCTCGTCTTCATCACCAAATTTTGCATGTGTGGCAAATAGACCTGCATCACGTAAGTAATCATTTTTTGTTGCAGTATCTACCCAGTCTGGATAATCAGCACCATCTACCTTTACACCGTATACCATTTGCTTATAGGTATCAATAAAGTCTAATGTTTCCTTTGCATCACCGTTAAGTAAAATAAAGTTACGTCTAATTTCTAACTTCTGTTGAGAACTGTATACAACTACAGGAACCATTGTACTTGCAGCTCTTTCACCAAATACTTTTGTAAGTATTATATATAAAGCAATAATAGTATGCTGACCGTCCCAGGCAATATAGTTATCTGGTTTATTAGGGTCTCTATAAACTTGTATTGCCATAACCATACTTTCACTAAATTTAGTGAGAATACCTAAAATATGACGCATGTTAAGTTCACGTTGCATAGTCTCATCTATTAAGATAGCATTCATGCTAACTTGTATAGATTGACATATATTAATATCTGAGAATTTTGTCCATCCACGTACTGCTGGAGGACTACAGTTTCTACGTTTAAATTCGTCTACTACTGCTTCTAATTGGGAACGAAAGAAAGGTGCTTTTAATATTGCCTTTTCTAATCTTTCTTGAAGGGTTACAAAGTTACTTTCTGCAACTTCATATAAATCGTTTATCTTCTGTGCTTGAGTCTTCATTTTTTTTCTCCGTTTGCAGGCATACTCGCCCTAGGGTTTTGGTTATTTTGATATCCTTTTATTAAGGACTTCTTTACATATATTGACTCTTTCAGTTAGTAAAATTTTATTTCCTAACTTCTTCTCTTCATTTATCCTAGTGGATAAATTAGTTGCAGTTCTTTTAACATGCTCGGTTGTTGCACCAGATATTGATGCTTTAAATTTAGATAGGTTCATTTACTTCTCTCCCTTATTTCTAACTATAACTAATAATAACATATTATTAGAATACGTCAACCTTTATCCATAAATTAAATCTTCAAACTCCCAAATTATTTTAGAATTAGCACCACCAAACTGTTTGGTTGCATCTAGTCCACAACTTCTCATCAATCCATCTTGCCAAGAGTCAGACTCTTTTTCTAATATATGCAAGTACTCAGGCTTCATACCATGACGTTCAGTCATATCATACATTTCAATATCAGGCATATATTTCATTTTAAGTAACATGGCTTCGCCTTCTGTCATTATAACACAGTCGTTTTTAGTGTCAATAGTTACACTATATACACGTTTTTCACTCATCTTGTTATCTCCTCAAGTTTAGCATATGGAAATTCACAAAATTTAGCACGTCTAGTACCACTAGGACCTCTAGGTTCACGGAAGCCAACTGCATATCCGTTATGTAGTTCTACCCAATACATAACATCTTTATCAGACCCGGGCCATCCGTAGTTACTACCGTGTCGTTGTTTAACTTTTACATCGCCAAATAGTTCTCTACTTTCGATATCCTTTTTTCTATACTTAGGTAATCTCCACCAAGCATTGAAATCTTCATTTAACGTAATTTTTTCTCTAATAAAAGCCATTTTTAATTCTCCATTGCTTTAACGACATATTTTCCAAACCTATCAAAGAACTCTTTAAAGTGAGCAAGTTTATTAGGTTGGAAAGGAAGGTTGTAGTTTGTAATAGCAGTTCTGGCACCCATTACAGTCATTTCAGTTGGGAAATGATCCATCATAAATCTAAAGAAGTTATCTGCCATCTTGTGCCACTTCTCAGAATCTTTCTTACCAAAGTCGTTATATGCATCTTTAAGTTCGTAACACATACCAATTGTAAGAGCATACTGAGCAGATATTTCTTTAATCTTAAGTTCTTTAACCTTACCAGCAAGTATCTCAGCAGGCTTTGGCATATCTTTAGCAATCTTACGATGCGCCATAAACTTAATAGCAACACCTTCTCCAACACAACCTGATATCAAGTCAGTTAGTTCTGCATTACTAGCAGTTTCATCATTTAAGAAATCACTTACATAACTCCAACTTCTAGGAGTAGCAAAACTTCTACCACTTGTGCGAGGATCAAAGTCACATAAGTCTTGTTTAGCAAAAGATATATAACCAACAACATCTTCATGTTGCTTATTCTCTACTGCCCAGTTTAACCAACTATCAAAGTCTACACGAACTTCTAAGTGTACAAATCTGTTTGCTAACGGAGTAGGCATTCTATAAGTAACACCTTTATCTGACTCTCTATTACCAGCGGCAACAATTACAACATTATCAGGCAATACATATTGACCAATACGTCTATTTAGAGTTAACTGATAACCAGCGGCTTGTACTGCTGGAGCCGCACTATTCATCTCATCTAAGAACAGTATTACTGTATCATATTGAGAAGCAAGTTCTTGTGAAGGAAGATCTACAGGAGGTGCCCATTTCATTAAATTAGATTCTTTATCTAAGTACGGCATACCTCTTAAATCAGTAGGTTCCATAAGTGCAACACGAACATCAATTAAATGTGTCTTGCCTAATGTTTGTTTATTAGCGACACCTTGCATTAACTCTGACTTACCAACACCTGGTAAACCCCACAAAAACACAGGACGTTTATTTTTAAAAGCACGAACAATTCTACTTTCTGCTTCTGCTAATGTAACAGTTCTTGTATTAATTGCTTCACTCATTTAGTTCTCTCCCTTGTTTCTAACTATAATTAAATATAACACAGATTTAAGATACGTCAACCTTTTTCATATCTTCATACTCTCTTCTGTAATTACTAATCTTATCTTCACTTTCTTTATTAGCAAAGATTAGTATATCGTTCTCTTTATCAATTTCAATGTATGCACGTCTGTCATGCACAGGATGGATAAAGTCTGGCTTTCCCCAAACCCTAACTGCTGATACATATTCGTATCCTCTAAATCCTATAAAATGTATTTGTTGCTTTTTCATAGTTTAGTTATAACACGATATACGTTTCTGTCAACCTAAAGTTATAATTATATACTGTTATAATTGATAAATAATATTACAATGGAGTATTACATATGAGTCGACCAAAGCCAGAGATATTATTAGAGAAGATAGATAAAGAAACTTATAAGACTGAGCAAATATTGGCTAGTGCTGGTATTTGGAGTGTATACTACCAAGGCAGAGCAATTAATTTAAAAACTCAAAACATGTTAGTTAGTTACCCTGGTCCTAAGTATAAAAAGGTAAGTTTTAGTAATAGTGGACATGCAATTAATCTTGCTAAGAAACTTAATAAGAAATTTAACTGTACTGAGTTTACTGTTGAACTTCTAAAAAAAGGCGAACAGATATATCCGTAACCAAAAAACAGTACACTAATGCATTTGTTAAACATGGTAAATTAGAGGTACCAATAGACGAACAGTATCAATATTTTTGGCAAAATATTAGAGAAACTGGTGGACTAAGGTTAAACGAGAACGGATACCATTTTGTTAATAAAACACTCGAAATAGAAAATTGGAGTGTTGATATTAGACAAGTAAAAGTTTCACATAAATTTCTTTTAGAACTAGATAGGTTTATGAACTGTCCGTATTATATTGTGACAGGAAGATGGCCTAAGATTATTATATTCTCTGAACAAACATATTTTTGGTTGGTAATGCATAACAAAGACTTTGAACGTTTTTTAAATGGATACAAAAAATAGTCAAAAAAAACGCCCGGACATTTAAACCTGGACGTACATGTTGGCGCCTTCTCCCAACTTGCGAATTCTTTTACACTAGTATTTAGTCTTTGTCTTCAATCATATCCATTAATTCTTCTAAATAATCCATTAACTGTAATTCTTTTGGTGACAATGATCCAGTTGCTTTGCGTGTTTGTCTAAGACCCTGCATTTCTCTACTAAGTTCTTCTTTTGACATTTTCTCAAATCTATTTTCAACTACATTATCTTTTGAGTCTGTCATAGTACGTGGTAATGCCTGTGTAGCCTTGTCTAATGCTATATCTAATCTATCTAGTAACATAAACATTTCACTAATATTATCTTCAAGTTCATTAATGTCACCACCACCAGCAGTATCCATTTTTTCTAAGTCTGCAACTTCTTGTCTAACATGACCAATATGCATTCCGATATTGTCAATTTGGCTATTTAAGCTGTCGGGGGACATCTCGCTAATACTATCAAGTTTCTTAACTACATCTATCATATGTGGGTTTTGCATATCTAATTCCTTTTACTGTTATTGTATTTATATAATTTTAAACATAGTTAAAGTAGATTTCATTTCTTGTAAGTTAAAAGTCATTGCTCACTACATCTACTTGTGTAGGTGTGTTAATTTCTTGTTGTAGTTGTATTACTTTGCCTTGTAGTTCTATTGTATAAGCAAGTAACTTTTGATATTCTAATGCTATGTGTTGTGCTTCAGTTCTAGTAACATCGATACTAGGACTATTTCCCATAGTGGCTTTAGTAGCAAATTTTTGTAGATTAGGAAAATTAGGCATTACGATTTTCTCAACTGCTCCTGCATCTCGAACTTAGTTTTAAATGGTCCTTTGTATTCATTATTAGCAAGTGTGAATAATTTAGGACAGTAACTTCTAACCCAACCATGTTCAAATTTGATTACATAGTACCCTGCACAATAGAATGCATTACTATTTTTAGTTTTAGTATATAACGGCAACTTACGTTTTAGATCATATATATCGTTTAACGGCTTTGTTTTGCATGGCCATCCGTGTACATTGTATTCTTCTGACTCTTCTGTTACGGCAAGTTGTTTGCTAGTAATAAACTCTATATCTGCTTTGTTTACTAGTGCAGACATATCTTTAAACTTAAATGGTTTTTTGTTAACTGTAAGTATTAGTTCAGTGCCTTGA
>Ga0209710_1002246_pt1 | contig 13785 bp, 10 predicted proteins | sample ArcticOcean_MG_C_5_FD_187436 | JGI IMG/M metagenome (GOLD analysis project Ga0209710, IMG submission 187436) | Marine microbial communities from western Arctic Ocean - ArcticOcean_MG_CB4_138 (SPAdes) (version 2) | ecosystem: Environmental > Aquatic > Marine > Oceanic | place: Arctic Ocean...
GTCGACGCGTTCGCCGCCGAACAAATACGCGCACTGTTGCCCGCTCGTCGCATTACTACTACTCACGACACAGCTCGTAAACGTACAACTCACTCTCCCTCTAGGTCTCTCGCAATCCCTAGCGATCAAAACCTCCATCCTCTTCGACTCCTCGATCCTCAACTGCTCCAAGATCGAATCTATATCGTTCAAGAAGTCTTCGTCGTTCGTCTTCTTCTTCATGCGCCCTAAGCGCTTCTCGGTCTTCAAAGCGGTCTTCGCTTGCCCGGATGCTTTCTGTTTCGACTCTTTCCCGAGTTTCTTATCGTGTTTCTTCCTCTTATCGCGTCCTGTGCCCATTTTATTTCCCTATCTCTATTTCTTACGTATCTTTACTTATTACTGTGATGCATGTGATGATGAGTGATCTAATAAACGCGTCTATGCGTGCATTTTTTTACGAGCAGCAGCACTGAGTATGCCGACGTTTACTTTTCGAGAGAGACTCTTTCCCGAGTTTCTTATCCTGTTTCTTCCTCTCATCGCGTCCTGCGCCGCCCTATTTCTATTTCTTATATGTCTTTACTTATTGCTACACTGCACGTGATGAAGAGTGATCTGATTAACGCGTCTATGTGCGTTTTTTTACGAGCACTGACGTTTACTTTTCGAGAGATAGACCGCTGAATCGGGAACTGTTACGGTAAAAAATCGATCGCGATGCAGACGTGGACAACGGAGACGCGCGCGCGCTCTCGACTCGAGAGTCAAATAATAGGCTCAACCGAAGAACGAATCGTAAAAGTTTGACCGCGCGATACTAAATCATGACCAAGAAAAACGGTTACGAAATGTGTCAAATATAGACCGAATCCTAAAACTCGAACCGTCGTGAAACGAAAATCCATAAAACAAAAGAGATTCAGAGATTCAGAGAGAGAGAGTAGAGAGCAGAGAAGGCTTTTCGTTGTTCGACGCGGTACACGTATCGCGAAGACACGAAGAAGTAAAGAGATCGAATCGAAGAGATCAGAGAGAATTGGAAAAAGAAGAAAATTGACCCGCCCTATTATTTCGCTTTTTAGATCTCGCTTCACATTCTTCGTCTTCTCGTGCGTGCGCGAGGGAACAAAATGAACATCGAGCAATGGTACATGCAAACGCCAATAGTGACCAGGTGTTACTTAACGCTCTCGTTCTTGGTCACGGCTGGATGCGCTTTAGAGGTTTGACCGCGATAACAGTTTTTCTTCTTCTTCTCTTTCTTCTCTTTCTTCTTTCGGATCTCTCGCGTTGATTGCGCTTTCGTTTTTAAGTTCGGGAGTAGTAGCGCGCTGCTAGTAAGCATAGTACTTCAGTTGACGTTTTAAGCGCGATTAGTATCGTTATTGTCATCGCCGTTATCGTTATTATAGTAATCATAGTACTAATCGCGTGTTAAAATGATGGATAAATGTGTGTAGGTCATATCCCCGTTTTCGGTCTATTTCAATAGCAAGCTAGTGTTCAAGGAACTTCAGTTATGGCGCCTGTTCACGAACTTCTTCTTCTTCGGCGCACTCGGACTCGATTTCGTGTTCCACATGTTCTTCTTGGCGAGATATTGCCGCATGCTCGAGGAAGGGACGTTTCGAGGGAAATCGGGGGACTTCTTCACGATGCTCGCGTTCGGCGCGACGTTGTTGACGTGCGCGGCTCCGTTCGTGAACGTGCAGTTTTTAGGATCGAGTTTAACGTTTATGATGGTATACGTTTGGGGTCGGAAGAACGAGCAAGTGAACATGTCGTTCTTAGGGTTGTTTTCGTTCACTGCTCCGTATTTACCGTGGGTATTACTCGCGTTTTCGACGTTCTTAGGGAGTTCGCCAGTGGTTGATTTGTTAGGCTGTTTCGTCGGGCATTTGTATTTTTTCTTATGGTCCGTGTATCCGAAAATGACCGGGAGAGAAGTGATGAGGACGCCTTCGATCGTTAAATTCTTGTTCAGAGAAGGACAGAGGGATGTGGATATTAGCGTAAGTAATAATGCTACGAACGTCGTCGTTGGAGGGGGGAGAGAGCGACGACAGCAACAACAAAATCAACAGAGGGAGAATGAAGACGAGAGAGGAGAGTTAAGAAGAGCTGGCGTTATTTTTGGACGACACTACGACGTACCGACGAGGAGAAGAGTGGAAGAAGAATCGGATGACGATTCTGAAGACGAAGACGCGAATGAGAACAACAACAACAACAACAACGAGAATAATAACGACACAACAACAACAAACGCTCTACGACGTAGACAACAACAATTAGCTGCCGCTGAAAATAGACAGACTGCGTGGTACGATGAATAATAATTTTTGGAAAGGAAATCTTAGCGCACAAAGTTTTGAATGTACTACTGGTATGGTAAAATAATAATAATATATTTCTCTAATATTACCAACGCTCGTTGATCTCATCGGATTCGGGCGTCGCTAAGATTCTGATCCGTTTTTTTTTCTAGTATACCAACGCTCGTTGAACTAGTCGCATCGAGGCGTCGCTAAGATTCTGATCCGTGCTCACAACTGTTACTCGAAACCTCATATTATTCGTAGCGTCTGATTCTAAACGAAGCGACAAGGGCAACTCGCCATTTTGCTCACTAAAGAAACGAGCGCCAAACACGGCGTTTGCTGGATTTGGATCTAATCCTTCGTGTATCGTCCACTTGGCGTTTTGTAAAACAGTACACACAGCAGATAATCCAGCACATTGTGCGTTGACGTCGATGACTTTTTGTTTTTGAGCAATTACAGCCATTTGATGCCATTTTCCAAAAAAATCTTGCGCTTGCGGTAGCAACGCATTCGAGAAAAATTTCATCGCATGAATAGGTAACTCTATTGGAGGAATATCTCGACCATCAATGCTAACGACAACTTTCGGCGCATTGATGAATACTCCATAGCACGCGCACTGTATTTGACATTGCACTTGCATTTTGGGACCTATATCTCCAGGAAAAGCAGCGATTTGGGTTTTCACTTCCGCGATATCATCGATAAAGAGCGAGAATGGAACGGTTCTATCAGTCTTATTTCCGAGATATAACGCGAGACGACCGCGAGAACCTTGCCATTTACTTTTGATGCCAATTTGAAGCTCGACATCTTCGTAAAGAACGCCAGAATCTTGCTGAAGGAGTTTTCGAACGCTTTCTTCGACGTTAATCGTAGGTTGGAGAAATCTCTTTTGTTGCGGCAGCGGCATTTTTGGCGCCGCGGCGGAAACCTGAATTCCAAAAGGATCATCAAACCCTCCAATTAACGCAGATAAATCTTGTTGTTGAGCTTGTGCTGCTGCTCGTGGAGCTGAAGAAGAAGAAGGAGAAGAAGTGATCGCTAAAGCAGGAGTGACGCCACTTCCACCTCCCAAGTTCAATCCAAAAGGGTCGTTATTATTATTTGTCATCGTATTCGACATCGCCTGCAATTTGTTGTTGTTGTTGTTGTTGTTGTTGTTGTACGAAGTATTTCCAAGCATTAATCCGCCGAGTAAGTCATCCAAAACATCCGAAGTTGACGCGGCAATAGTTTTAATATTATTATTATTCATAGAAGAAGGTAACGATGATGATGTTACTTTTATCGGCTTTGACGATGATAATCCCAACAAATCGTCTAAATCAATCGTCGTCTTTGAATGACCTACTACTACTTCATCCTCGTTTTCTTCTTCTTCTTCTTCTTCTTCGACAATCGCTCCTAAATCTAGCATGTTATTATTATTATTATTATTGTTTCTCATAACCTTATCGACGCTTTTATATTCGATAGGTCGTCTTTCAGATGCGAATAACGAATCTTCTTCACCGTCTGCGGTTTGTACCATTTTCTCGAGCCAAGATTCTCTTTTTGGATACTCTGGCATCGGTTCCAAAGCCTTGAACATGCCAGCGTCGCCACTATTGATTATTCCGAGATATTCCACGCACCGCTGCTGCAATTCAACATCAATATCTTTCACACATGACTCAAGCGCTTCGACGATGAGCTGCTTAGATGCGGCATCGCATCCTTGACGGCAACACAATTTGCACAAACTTGACGTCAAGATTTGTCTCGTACGACAATCATCCGAACTTTTCAAACCTAGAATGAGAATGGGAAGGTACCTATTTAATGAGCAATTTGGTTCGTTCGTGAGCAAATAACCAAATTCACCGAGTAAATATCCAGCAGATTTCAATAACATGTCGTGCGGCGGCACTTCAAGTTTACCGTTTATTTTATTCGCGACTTTCGTGGCGTTGAATAATCTGCCGAGCGCTAACTTCGCCGCCGGTACGTGTAAGTTTGCGTCATTCGTCACTACTTGCACCAATCTATACCATACGTCGTCTGAAATGACTTCATACTCGGAATCGCCGAGTTTATCGATCAATTGCATTGCCACTGAGGCGTACCATAATCGATCGTTTTCGGAAAAACGCTCCGCTAAGATCATGCACTTCAAAGCCAACTCTTCTTGGAGCTCGTAATCTTCTCGATCTTCGACGTATTGTAACAGTGCGTCGACAATCTCACGCGCATTCGTGTGATCGCACATTGCAAAGAGTAAACCTAGCGCACGTTTCCTTATTGATACATCTTGTGCATGCAAAGCTTCGACGATCGTTTCTCTTAAAGGCTTCACGGCTTCTAAAGTATCCGAACTCGACGCTAATCGAACTAACGCGGATAAACCTAAATATCTTACGTTTGGTTCCTTCGTGTTCTGCGCGAACTCACCGAGTTGTGTCGCGCACTGATCCAAAAGTTCGTTTGAAAATTCCAACGACGTCGTCAGAGCGATGACTTCAAAAAGAACGGCGTTCAACGCGTTATTTTTATTAACGTTTGCAACTTTTTCCGTGCCAGTTAAAATCTTCTTCAAAATAGCAAGCTCGGCGCCTAGCGTCTCTGCATCTTCTGGAGTTGGGAACTTTCTTAAAACGCGCATGATTCTCGCTTGCAACCATGGCGCTGGAATGCCGTAATACAAGTACTCGGGCAACACGTCTCTATTTTTCACCACTCTATCGAGTAACGTGACTAAAGGACTCACGCACGACTCGTACCCGCGATAATCCACAGAAACGATCCCATCTAACAAAGTAACAACGGTCAAGCATATCCCTAAATCCTTCTCGTCCAACAAATATGCCATTTTCGGCGCAAAATCCTCCGAAATCAAAACCTCGGGCATCTTCCTAAACAACCTCAATAAACACAAAGCCGCTTTCTTCCTCACGATTGGCCTAATCGTCGTACTTAACAAAATGTTCACGACATCCGCACTTAAACTCTCAGCGAACTCGGCCCCTCCAACGTTCGCAATACAACTCAACGCCAAACATTGAAACGACTCGTTCTTACTCACGACATCGTTCCTCACTGAATTAATAGCCATGCGCAAGAAATCATCCGACTCGTTCAATATCACGGACGTGACCATGTATCCAACTTGCTTCTCGGCATACTTCTGTTGCGATATCAAAGCCACGGCTTCTTGATGACCGACGTCGACTTCGTAGCCTAACATGTATATGTATAGCAGTTTCAGGATGTATTTCTTCCGATCGTACAACGCGAGTTGGTCCATTTTCTTGAATTTTCTTCGCAACTTTGCCAGTTCTTCGACGACGACCGTTCGCTCTTCCTCCTGTTCAGTATCGGCAACACGATTTCAAAAGTTCATTGCGGTCAAAAAAGAACAATCATATATTAAAACTTAAACGACGACGACGACGACGACAAAAACGCGAAAACAACAACTAGGCACACGGAGGAGCGCTATTCCTAATCGATCGAGATTCGATTGAAGAGAGAGAGAGAGAGATCGAACGGGAACAAAAAAAATGGAGATCTTTTTGACCGAAAACGACGAGAGAGCGATTTTCGATTCTTTTGGAAATCGAACTTCGATTCGATTCGTCTTCTGATTGAAAATAAGCATAAAACGTACTCGGTTCTGGCAATTCCTGATTTGTTCGATGAACTTCGTGAGGCCGCGCATGCCTCCGAGGAACTTCGATGTCATCCTTTCCCTCTCTTAATCTCTCTTAATCTCTCTTAATCTCTCTTAATCTCTCTAATAATCTCAATCTCTTTTTTGAAGCAAAATCTCTCTCTCTTAATCTCTCTCTCTTAATCTCTCTTAATAATCTCTCTCTTAATAATCTCTCTCAAGCGATTCCGAAAACTACAGTGGTGAGATTCGCTAAAATATACTTCTAGCTTTTTGGCTACAGAAGTTGTTTGTAATTAATTCTTCTTAATCTCTCTTAATCTCTCCTAATCTCTCCTAATCTCTACTCTCTTTTTTGAAGCAAAATCTCTCACTCTTAATCTCTCTCTCTCCCTTTTCTGAAGCAAAAACTATCTCTTACTCTCTCTTCTTAATCCCTTCTCGATCTCTCTTAATCTCTCTTCTTAATCTCTCTGCTCTCTTTTCTGAAGCAAAAACTATCTCCCTCGCCATTCTCTTTTTTCTTCTCTTTCTTTCTTTTTCTTTCTTTTGTCTTTTTTGTCTTTTTTCAGGGTTTAGGGTTTTTGCCATGTGCTGCTGGGGAAAATTAATTTAAAAAGAATTTGCGACTTTTTAGACGATTTTTGGATTTCATAGAAAACGTTATTCATCGTTTTGCCCTACATAGCGCCAGTAATAAGTGCACATCAGAGAGACCGAAAACGGATACTCAAAAAGAAGGAAAATGATCATCAAAGGCCTGACGTATGCAATCAAGAACCAACTGTACGTATCGCTAACGAACGAGTGTAAGAATCAGGTCTTGACGCTGATGAAATCCAGGGGACCGAGGTTCACGTTTCAGGTCGAGCGGTTATCGAGAGCGCCTTCTGGTGACGAAGTCGTTCGAGTGATTGATGAGTACTACGAAAGCAGGGATGATATTGTTGGCATGGGTGCGTGCGGAGTACGATGAATATGTTTTATGTATCAGTTTTGATTTGATTTTGATTTGATTTATGTGCTTTCTAAAATGTTGTTGATTTTCTCTCAATGATTTATATAATAGGCGAGAACGACCTCGGCGTATGCTTCGCCGGCATCGGGGAACCGCTCGAGCGCTTAGAAGTCATCGAGGACGTCGTCGAGAAGGTGAGACAGAAGAGGCATGGGGTAGTCATGCGCGTGAATACGAACGGGTTGTTCGACGTAGATATCGCCGAGCGAGTCTCAAAGTTACGGTTGGATAAGTATACGGTAAGCTTAGCGAGCGCGAATCCTGAGCAATGGCGGGAGATGGTGCAGCCGCGGTGCGAGATTAATAATAATCTTGGGACGTGGTGCGCGTTCGTGGATACGTTGACGAGTAATGGGGCGAGAGTTGAGGTGACTACGGTTGAGGCGCCAAACGTCGACGTGCAATTAGCTCGCGAACTAGCAATGTCTTTGGGCGCTTGCGAGTTTAGGACCAGGGAGTATTTTCCGTAGTAGTAGTAGCAGTAGTAGTAGATGTAGTAGTAGTGGTAGTAAGTAGTATGAGTAATAATAAATGGTCATCATTTTTTATCATCGTCATCTTGACGAGGATCAAAATCGTCGACTTTCATGGCGACGCGCTTGAACTTTAATCTTTCGAACGAATCTAACCCAGCACGTTCTAACATATATACGTACACGCAATAGGTTATTGCTAAAAAGCAACCAAAGCCGCAGGCATAATTTGAAACTTTGTAATTTCCATCCACGGCTATTTCAATCAAAGGATATTGTAAAGTGGAAACGACCGCGCTCGTGAATAAGCCGACGCCGGCTAAGACGCCGTAATATTTATAGCCAAACATTTTCCCAATCGCTGAGAAGAACATTGCAAAACAAATCAAACGTCCGACTGCGTATAAAACCATCCCAGCGCTATGCGCTTCGAGTTCAATATCCATTTCGAGCACGAAAAAAGACATTCCAACCGCCACGCTGGCGACTGCCATGGTCACTCCTAAACCAAAAGCATCAGCGCACATCCCTCCAATTGGCGCGAAAACGGCAGCTAAACCATAGACATAAGCAAACGCGTTCGTCATCGTCCCATCATCATCTCCAAGCCTCTCTAAATGCCACCCTATTGAACCTACATAATATTGAAACGGCGTCACGAGTACGGTGAACCATATCGTTAATCCAACAAACTCCTTCGTCTTCATTTGCTCAAAACCGGTCAAATGTACTTTCATTTTCCCATCGGCTTCTACAATACTATCCACTCTCGCCTTCTCCTCTAAATCCTCCTTTTTCACGAAACTCGCCCCAAGCGGTAACATCCACATCCCTAAAATTGCCATGAACACGACGGCCAAAGCGTACGCCAAAAAAGCCGTCTTCAACGAACTCCCTTCTAAATCGCTCACCGACACTAACATCGCGAAAACGACCCCGGATATCTGAAACGACCCACTCAAACCACTCATGAACAACGCGTTATTCCTCGGGAAAATCTGTGCCACCGGTTGCACCGATAACTGCGCGCCCGACCCTAACCCTAGCAAGAACAAACTCACCCCGAGCAAGACCTTGTTCGAATAATCCATAAACGCTATACCGCAGGCGCCGCAGATGACGCACGAGAACGATATTAACGCGATCTTCCTCGTCCCGTACTTATCTCTCATGATCCCGAACAGTAATCTCCCGCCTTGCACTGACCATGCGCCGGCCGTATAACATGCAGCCAGTTCTTCCTCTGTTATCTTCGTCCCCAGTTTTTGTAATTTCCTTCGTAGAGCTGGGTATCCATAAATAGTCCCAGCGACTAACGCAGTCGTCGAGAAGCAGTACAGGTAGAGCAGGATGTTCTTCGCGGTGATTTGCGACTGCATCGGTCCAGCCTTATGCTCTTTTGAGATCGTTTATTATTTATTCTCGATTAAGTAACGACCGCGATGAAAGTAATAAAAAAAAATGGTGAAGATATGGTTTTTTCTTCGTCTTTCTTTTTCCGTAAAAATGGCGAAACGGCAGGCGAAATGTTTGAAAAATACGCGGTTCGTTTTTACAAAGCCGATTTACGTGAACATGCAGTCGTTCTTCGATGTGTGTAGTAGTCGATGTTTACGTGAACACGATGCAAGTGCTTATACGTTTTTAGTAGAGGAATCCAGAGCGGCCCTGATTAAGCGAGCGCTTCTACCTCCTAGTTGTTGTTGTTGTTGTTGTTGTTGTTGTTGTTGCGCGCGGTGTTTATGCGAAGGCGGCGTCTCGGCGACGACTTCGAGACTTTCGCGTCTTTGTTGCATGCCGTTGTTGTTGTTGTTGTTGTGTACGTTGTGTACGTTGTTCGAGACTGACGTGAATTTTTGGCCGCGATTGTTATTATTATCGTTGATCGGCGTTTGCTCGATTATTATTTGGTGTTCGTTGTTACCGATTGAGATAGCTGAAGTTTGTCTTCTTCCGGCGCTGCTCTTACCGCCGCTGCTTCTTTTAATAGTACCCATTGGTGTACTTTCGACGACGACGACGACTCTTTCGTTCGTGTCAGGTATTCGGTTGGGAGTGCCAATGCCGTCGGCGGCTGAGGCTTGCATCATCATGTTGTTACCGAAGCGTAAAGGCGTGCTCGTTATAGCAAATCGGTCTCGAGAACCGACGCCAGTATTTACACCACCAGCTCTCGCGGCAGGACGTGGCGTTTGTAACGGTTGCTTAGAAAACGCGTGCGTCAATTGTCTAGGCTTAATTCCATCACTACTCATTCCAACGACTCCATTACCGACACCAATACCGTTTGGATTATTATTATTTTGAAACCTATTTCTAGGCGCGGTGTTCAAATCGTACATGTTACTAATACCGTTACCGCGCAGGCCATTGTTTACGTTGTTATTTTGTAAACGCGACGGGTTGTGTTGTTGTTGCAAACTTTTTTGATGAATTTGTTGTTGTTGCTCTTGTAGTTTCTTAAGCTTTGCAAGTTCGGACGGAGAAAGTCGTTTCTGCTGTTCCACGCGAGGCTGGTTCGAACGAGAAAAGTGATGCCAATTTTGCATATTTTTCGTTTTACCCGGTTGCTGAAACGCCGAAGATGCACCAGTCATTGATGAAGTCGACACTAACGCTAAAGATGTGTTCGTTTTTTTTTGAGCGCCTCCAAGTTTTCTCGGCGAACGACGAAGAACTTGTTGTTGAGCGCCGGCCGCCGCCAGGGCGTCGGTTTTTTTCCTCTTCGCCGCAGGCGGTGAAAATGGCGCAAGTGTACTCTTCGTGTTAGCTTTAGTAAGAATATTTCCTCCATCTTTCTTCCCAGGCTCGTACCGCGAAAACGATTTGGTTGAAACGCCGAGCTCGAATGCAATTTTACCGACACATTCTGAACAATACTTGCCATAATGAGGCTCTATATCAGCCTCGAGAAAGTTTCGAGTACCTTCTAAACCGACGGGTTCGAGTAAGAAAGTTATGTCTTTGATGAGCTTTTCCACAGCTTTTGCGGTCTTTTTTGCTGAAGTCAAATCTTCTTGAATTGAATGAAGCTTTTGCCGAAGCTTTTTATTGGACGCGCTGTTCGTATTATTGTTTGCTTTCACGTTATTCTTAGCAGTATTCGCAATAAATGGCAATTCGTCGCCCTCTATCGTGCGCATTGCGTGTAAAGTCAATCGTAAATGGATTTGAATAACGTACTCGCGTCTTTTCAAACCCTTGTTCGTCTCTCCGCAGAACTTTGCTTTCAACTCTTTTCTGTCCATACATAAATTCTCCTCGGTTTCTCTGAGAATTTCATTCCAAGCTTTCAAATCGTTCGCTTGGTCGACGAGACATCTGCGCTTTGATAGAGAAACGGCTAACCTTTTGACTATATTTCTTGAAAACGCTCCCAAATCTGGGTCTCGCTCTTCGTTTGGTTTCGTGCATTTACTATTTATAAATTGCTCGTAAGTAGATTTCGCTGCGTTGAAACAATCCGGTTCCGGTCCAACCGTCCAGAGCTCAATTTTCTTCTCCGCTTTTTCGCCTTGTTCGTTCGTCGTCGATAGTCCTTTCTTCCGTCCAGGACTTTTAAACTTTTTTCGTGGCGAAAACGTGACATCGTCTTCGTCTTCAAAGTTCACTCCGTTTTGGTTTTTCCCACCACCACCCGATGCTTTATTTTTTCCTCCCGTCGTTGGTCGCGAGGGCGAGAGAAAAGAAGTGCCTCCGGCCGTTGCTTGACGTTTTTTCCTTTTTATAGTTGACGGAGGACTTTTTGGTAAATCAAAAGCGGTAGAGTGATCGCGAACGCGCGTGAATTTCTCCGGCGAACGCGGGTCGTTATACGTTTTGATATCAAAATCACCACCGGCCGCAAAACCAAGTTCTGGATCTCTAATCTTCGAGAAAAATTCACTGTCAAAACGCTCATCAAGAGCTTGACGAAGCAAAACTTCATTTTCTTCTTCATCGTTGAAATCGTGGTCATTTTTCACTTTTCTTTTCTTTGAACGAGCAATTGAAGCGAGTATTTTCTTACCAGCGATCGTAGTAGTTGATGGTTGCGCGATATCACCATTCACATTTTCTTCGAGGCCGTACCAATCTTCGAAGCGCTCAACTATCGGTAGAGAAGCGAAAGCGTCTCGCGGTGTGATTCGTTTCGTCAAATATGCGAATGCATTCGAAAAGAAAATTTCATCTCCTATAACGAGGGCGTTTGCATCATAATCATCGAAATTTTCTTTCTCCTCTTCGTAATAACCAGCTGTAGTTGAAGTTGTTCGCTGCGAAGAGGGAAGGGCGAAATCGTCATTACAGTGGTCGTCTTCAGAATACTTTGTTAAACTTGTTGTTGTCGTCGTCGTCGTTGCCGTTGTCGCCGTTGTTGCCGTAGTCGTTGTTGCCGACTTTTTTGTCCCCGCGAGCGTCACTTGGAACATTCTGGAAATATCTTCGCACGCTCGAAGTTTCTTGACTCCGTCGTTAAGTAGAAAAAAAGCATTTTTAAGCACGTCAGGTTCGTAACTTGCGAAAGAATTTCTATTCTGTAACAAGCTACTTCCTTCGTTTGCTATCATTTCACGATATGTTTCGCTCTCTTGCGCGAGTACTGGTGTCAAACTAAAAGACGTCGCCGTCAATGGATTTAAAACGGCGAGTACTTTCTTCTCGTTTTCAAAATCATCTATTATTTCATCGTCGTCGTCGTCAAAAGCTGATTTGGCCGTCACAACTACATCGCACGCCCCGTATGCGTTTTTAATACCTAGCGCGATGAGTAAACTTTCACCATTTCCATCGTTAACATTGAATATCGATGTTTTTGCGTAATCTAAACCCGAGAAACATACCGCGTTGCGATCGAGACACGCTTTTAATGTCAACTTTCGAATTTTCAAACCACCACCACCGTGAACGTTTTCTGATGAAGCGGTACTAAAAGATACTTCGCGACCGTCGCTAGATTGAACGAGGATTTCAGCTGTTGTTGTTGCTGTTTTTGTTGTTGCTATTGTTTTCTTCTTATTATTATTATTATTATTATTGTCTTGTTTCGTTGTTGTTGTTGTTGTTGTTGTTGTTGATCCGCTTAAAAAATCATTCAAGAGCCAACATATTGGAACGCTTCCCATCGCAGCAGTGACGGCATCGGCGCGAGCGGCGCAACCTCCAAACCTATCACGGAACAACGCGATGTATTCTCGCACATCATCCCTATTACGACCAGAAGACGACGACGAGGAGGAGATGGAATAGTTCGAAGCCAGTCGAAGACAATGTGCGCGTATTTTCTCGCGCTTCAGTTTCGCTTCTACACCGCGAAACCCAGCAAAAATGGCTTCAGTATCGTTTTGTTTCTTTTCTTCTCCTTTTTTTACGGCGTCATGATCATCGTTTTCGTAATCATCATCAACGTTACTATCATCAATATCCATGTTTGCTAAAACTATGAGCATTGTATAATCATTGTTTTCTTTACTACTTTTCTTCATCGTCGTATAATCCTCGTCCTCGTCCACCTCCTCCCCCTCCTCATCTTCGCCGTCGTCATCATCATCATAATCGATATCGCTATCTTCTTCGTCTTTCACTAAGTCTTCATCTCCTTCGTCATCCGAAGCTCTCATCGTACCATCGTCGTCGTCGCCAGAACTACTCACCCAATCATCATCACCGTGATCATCACTATTCACCGTACTCATCGTCTTATTACGATCATTACTCTTCCCATCTACCATCAAAGCACTATCTCGCGCCTGGTTCCCCCTCCTCGCTTCGATAAAGCTCCTTCGCTCGACGACGCGAGCGTCTCGCGTCTGTAACATCCCAACATCTTCCGGGCCATCTAAATCCCTCAACGCTAACAAAACGTGTTTCCCGACCTGCTGGAACCTCTGAACCTTCGTCCTGCGCTCGCTCAACGCTCGCCCTCGACACAGCTCTTCTTCGCACAAGATCTCGCGAACTCTCTGGTATACTCTCAAGAACGCTTGGACTTTTTGCTCACAGATCTCGAAACCGCTCTCGCAATCTCCTGCTACGCTCGAGACGAACGATACGTCCTCCTTCGCCTTTTGGACGATTCGATCGAGCTCTGCGTGCGATTTATCGCTCGAGAAGAACCTCAGCATGATCTTCGTTCTCTTACTAGACCTTTGGAGTTTCCTTCTTCGCCTTGGATCGCTTCTTGAATCTTTCTCGCAACCGTGCACTAAGTGCGCCAGGAAACGCTTCACGAAATGCGTTTGGACGTTCCATAGCCGAAGCGCTCGAGAGGAAACGTCCAGTAAGAGTAAAAGCCTTTTCATTGAGACCGCGAGGTCGCACTTCTTCTTCTTCTTCTTCTTCTTCTTCGCTGGTCTT
>Ga0209710_1002247_pt1 | contig 13784 bp, 15 predicted proteins | sample ArcticOcean_MG_C_5_FD_187436 | JGI IMG/M metagenome (GOLD analysis project Ga0209710, IMG submission 187436) | Marine microbial communities from western Arctic Ocean - ArcticOcean_MG_CB4_138 (SPAdes) (version 2) | ecosystem: Environmental > Aquatic > Marine > Oceanic | place: Arctic Ocean...
TTCCGTCGCTCTTCCACAATTCGATTCCGTTGGTTCCGTCGTTGGCTTGGAAATAGATGGTGTTGCCAACGGCTGTGAGGTAGTTGAGAGAACTGCCGCTACTTCCGCTGTAGATATCCTTGACCATCACCGTACCTGAGGCTGTTCCGTCGCTCTTCCACAATTCGATTCCGTTGGTTCCGTCGTTGGCTTGGAAATAGATGGTGTTGCCAACGGCTGTGAGGTAGTTGAGAGAACTGCCGCCACTTCCGCTGTTGATGTTCTTGACCATCACCGTGCCATTGGCTGTTCCGTCGCTCTTCCACAATTCGTTTCCGTAGATTCCGTCGCTTGCTTGGAAATAGAGGGTGCTACCAACAGCTGTGAATTCGGAGGGATTACTGTTGCCACTTCCGCTGTAGATGTCCTTGACCATTACGGTGCCATTGGCTGTTCCGTCGCTCTTCCACAATTCGTTTCCGTAGATTCCGTCGTTGGCTCGCAAATAGAAGGTGTTGCCAACGGCTGTGATATAGTAGGGATTACTGTTGGAATACCCGCTGTAGATGTCCTTGACCATCCAAGCAGTACCATTGCCGTTGTAGGCTCCTGTGTTGTTGAGCTGAAACGTGATGTTGATCATGGCCTCATCGATGATGAGATCCGCACCTTCGACGCTTGCGGTGAAGTTGCTTGCGCCCGAGCCTCCAGTTTCGAGCACATCGTTGGTTTGGTCAAGCGTTTCTTCTTCAGCTGACCACGCGTTGAGAGAATCGAGAAAACCAGCTTGAGTCATCAAGATCATCAAAGATGAAAGGACGATTGCTCGTAGGGTATTGGCGTTGCTTACACTGCGCATATTTTGTCTACAACAATGCGAGCGATAGTCATTCAACCGTTCATGATAGTGTCCTGTGGGATCGAGGTGCATTTGCTGATTGAATTCGTCATTCGTTGGTGACCGAATCCATCATTCGTTACTGATTGAATCCGTCATTCGTTGGTGACCGAATCCATCATTCGTTACTGATTGAATTCGTCATTAATTGGTGATCGAATCGATGATTTTTGCTTCTGCAGATTGTAAATGTTCGCTGACCGTTGCCTGCTTGAGGTCCATCATTCGTGCAATGTCACGTTGAGTACAACCTCTTGGTCTACTGTAGTACCCCATCTCAATTGCCTTATCAAGTACTAATCGCTGTTTTTCTGGCAGTAAATCAATGAATTCGGGTCCTTTTAGCGATTCTTCACCGAGTTTAACCTTAAATCCATTACCGACTAATTTCGACAAGTCTTCACGGATTCTGCGTAATGCTTTGATGGTCCCTCGGATGGTCAATTTCATACCACTTTTATTCAATTGCGATGGACTTACCCACCATGCATCTTCATCATTGCAAAACAATAACGGAATTGGTCCAGTGAACAATACCTTAACCAATGCAGAATGAGCAGTTTGTGATTTGACTTCTAAAATCTCGAAGACTGTGTGGTCGTTTTCTAAGGCCGCTGGATTCTCGAATTCTACTCGAATAAGACATACCAGTCCTTTTTCTGACCTCTCAATAAATGTGATGAATTCAGTATGATTGAAGGTATCTGATATGGTCATGCCTGGTAAATCGGCCGCCGATATCAGCGAAACATCAACTTGCATGTAACGTAAATCGAGAGATTGGCCACCCAGATTTGCGGATTTATTCATGAGTTCACGTCCTCAATCGTCGCCACCGGCTTCAAACATACTCAGCATACTGTTCAGTTCACGAAGATCTTCTTCGAGCATAACACGTTCCTTCTTATCCAAGTCACTACTATTCAACTTCTCAGTGATGCTTTCAATTTCAATCTTCGCAGAGGCACGTTCTTTGGCTAACTGCTTGTCCTCTTTGATCATCTTCATGCGGGCCATTCGAACACTGGTGTTCTTGCGGTGAGCGTTAAAAGTAGGCGGACTTTGTGCATTGATTTCAACTGCTGTTGGATAAGGAATCTCAATGCCCTCTGCCTTGAATTGTTCATCAAGGTTCTTGAGCAACCAATCTCGAGCAATGAATTCATCTGTATAATCTTCAACCCATCCAAACATTCGGAATACTTTAGCAAAATCACCTAACTCGAAGAGCAAGACACGAGGCTCTGGTTTAGCGATTACATATGGGCACTGGCGCATAAGTTTGAGTATGGTATACTTGACGTGGTCAATATCTTCATCATAACTGACACCTATATCATGAACCAGTGAAATTCGCCGCCCTGCTCCATCTCCACCACCACGTGCGTGATTGATAATTGTAGAATTTACAAGGCTGTTATTCGGAACGACGACCAAGTTCTCTTCATGGGTAAGAATCTTGGTCGAGAGAATACCAACTGACACGACTGCACCTGTTTTTCCTTCGACTTCAATCCGGTCACCGACTTCGAACGGTTGATCTAAAGCCAACATGAATGAGTTGACGATGTTCCCCAAAGTCTGTTGCATGGCAAGGCCAATGATGAGTGAGAAGACAGCTAAGGATGCGAGGACTCCAAGTAATTCAATTCCCATTTCAGACAGTGCGAGGTAAAGGCCTCCAAACCAAATTGCTGCACGTGCAAGGAAGATAATGAGAGAATTACTTCCCGATACAGTGACGCTCGAAGGCTCTGAGAATCGGTCCATGATGACTGGAATCATCACCTTAAGTGAAGCACTGAGTAAGGAAGTCGAAAGAAGAATGTAGGTTGCTTGGAACATCGGGTCTGAGGATTCGACAAAGGAATGAGTTTCGCCCAAAACCCACCTCATCGTGAGTAAAAAACCCGTAATGAGTATGAACAAGTAGATTCGCTTGGTAACTGGAGAGTAGAGTTTGTCGTCCCACTTGAATGAAGTCTTTGTCACGAAATCCAACAGAATTTTCCGCAACATGAAGCGAACGAGGCCAAATGTGAACAAAGTAGCAACGAGGCCAGCGACCCATTGTGCCCATGGGTCGAGCCCGTTTAGAGTTTCAATAGCATCTTCAATTTGAGTCACAGCGTGCCCTCCCCTTACCGTTCATGAAAGGATGCCCGTTCATGATAGTATTTGAGGATATCACTCCCGTTTTCAATTCGAGAGTCCAAAATAAAAGTTTCTAAATGCCATTGCGGACCAAAGGGGACCCGTTAATATTCAATACGAAAAGGGGTGAAAAAACCTCTTTCATCGAACCCATCGAGTCCATTCGCTTGTTGAATTCTTGAATCAGTAGCCAGCCTCTGAGAAATGAAGTAAAAAAAACCCTCCGCATGGGTAATCAAGATAAGTATTCTCACAATAGGGTGCCTCATGGAGGAGCGAGTATTGAGTCCAGATGGCAAAATGCAATGGACTGGCCAAGAATGGATTCTTTTGCCTCCACAAGCACCTACCACTACCTTCCAAGATACTGTTGTCATGGGGGATGTCAAAACCGAAATAGTCCACCAGCATACCCATTCAAGTACCATTCATAACACAGTGGTTCAAGATTCTGAAAAAATGATTCGGAGTCATTTAAACACGATGATTGATGCTTTAACCGAAGGAAGAGCTCAAGATGCAAAAGATATTTTTGAACGAGCGAAACAAATCGATTATGATTTAGCAAACAAATTGCACTATGGAGAATATATGCCTGCTTTAGTGAATGCGTTCTATCGTCATGCTGAACAGTATTGTGCGACATATGTTCTCAATTACAATTTCGACCGAAGAAGAGAATCGATAAACATATATTCGCAAAATTTGAATAATTCTTACAATATAGGAATACAAAAAATCCAAGCAGTGTTACAGTGGAATCCAAACTATACGCCTTGTCTTCTTCTTAATGTCAGAATGATCGTTAAAAGTAATTTATCAAACAAGCAGAAATTGAAACAGGCTGCACAAATTTACAAATATATTTTATCGTACGAGCCACAAAATGAAATGGCCCAAAGTGAACTTGACAAAATTTTACGAAAGCAAAAAATCAATTTAATGATGATTCTCATACCAATAGGAGTACTGTTCGCATTGGTACTCTTCTAAGCACTGAGTTGGTTGTTAAACCCGTAACGTACACGGGCAATAATCAAGAAAATCATAGTCGATCTCAGCCGTATTTAGCTGGTGTATGCGACTGGATGTTCAGAGGTTTCAAAGAACGTGCTTAATCATTTGAGACATTGCTTCCAAGTCGCCTTGAGTGAAATTTCTCTTGGCGCCAATCTCAATAGAATCGACTGAAATGTATCTCTTCTTGAAGATGAATAAAGAGGCATTGTATCCTGTTGTGATACTGTTGGCTTTGACAACGGTCGTTGTGTCGCTGCCTTTCTCAAGAACCCAGAATGAATAAGAACGAGTGTCAAGAACAACTCGACGGTCAGTAACAATCAAAGATGCCTTTTTCCGGAAACCAATAATGGCTGAAAGTGTGATGGAAATCGACATAACCATTCTCAAAATAGGATTTGGGGAAGAAAAACCCAGGAGTCCATCGACTTTTAGTCGAACTTGTTCTCCTTGTTCCATCCATGTGTACCCTCCACTCGAGATAGGCTGAGGAGCAGCAGCGGCATGTTGAGCGTGGATTGGGGCGGCAGGTTGGGGGGTTGGATGTTGCATCATTACTTATCGAACATAAACGAATGGTATAAAGGTTGCCACAAATATAACTATTCACATATATCTTTTGATGCAAGGCTCTATCAGTATGAATCCTAATGCAGAACCGCTCGTTTCGAGCACGTTGAACTTGTTCATCGTTTTTTCATCACCAGACCATGCGTTGAGGAATCGAGAAAAACAGCTTGAGTTATCAAGACCATGAGATTGCAAAGAAGAAGGAGGTTCGTGTTTCAGCAAGGCGTGATCTAGGGAGATTCTGACTACATCAACGAAAGTGGTAGTTCGATGACCGTTCATCATAATGTTCTTTGGATTGAGGTTCACTTACTGATGGAATCGATGATTTTTGCCTCTGCAAATTATAAATGTTCACTGACTGTTGCCTGTTTAAGAGCAATCATTCGTGCAATGTCACGTTGAGTACAACCTCATCCAATGAGTCAACTACTGCAAACGGCATACTGAATAGACAAAACTCTTTGAAATTGATTTTTTTGTTACTTTTCGATTCGATAAAATAAACACTTCATTAAATGTAAACGCCCCCCACATGGTAACAAGGCGAGAAAAATGAGTGGACAAATATCAAAAATCGGATTTGTAGCGAGCATGTTATCAGTAGTATTATCATTGTATATTTACTTCATAACTGAAGACCAAAATTTAGGAATCTTCGTAGGTCTCTGGGCCCCAACTTTGATTCTTGCAACCAAAGAAATCGAAGAAATGCTCAAGAACAAATCTTGAGTCTTTGACCCCCAGGGTCACATGAACGGTTCATCCAATGAGGGGTTAGTATCATGAGTCATCGTCTACCCCGCGTAGGTATGGGACATCGTTTTTCTCCAGCATTTTTGTTCACTCTGCTTATGTTGAGTGCAACAATGTCAGGATGCTTTGGCACTGAAGAAGTTGAAGAAGAACTGATCATTGCGACTCCCCTCGATGGATTATTTACATCGACTTCATGGTACCACTACGCTGGTGCAGTTAATGCGTCAAACTTCACAATAGGGTTTGACAACCTCACAGGCAATTCAACACCATACCCTGTTTCAGGCACCTACTATGGAATTGGCGATACTACTTTTGAACCTACAATTGGCGTCACATCCACTGGAGGGATTCACTATGCTTCATTTGGTGGAGCGGGCTCAGGAAGCATGGTTTACACCTCAATGGACCAAGGTCAAACATGGGAGAACATGGGACCATTCAATCCTCTGATTCCCGATATTGGTCAAGTCCCTTCCTCGAATGACCCGTACATCTATGTCGACAAGTGGACCGACAGAATTGTAAAATTCGATATGCATGCATTGACGGCAATGTTTGTTGAATACTCAGATGATGACGGGCAAACCTGGTCAATTCCGTTCACTGCTGAAGGATATTACACTCCACAAGACCACCAATCCATTGCTTCAATGCCAGATGTTGATGGACAGGGAAATTATGACACTATCTTTGTCTTCTGTATCAATACCGGAAATTCTGCAGCAGGTCCACAATGCTCACGTTCTCTGAACGGTGGCCTTTCATGGGATCTCCAACTGCCAGGATACCCATTAGGCACCCCTCAGTGCTCTGGTTTGCACGGTCATCTTGCTGGCTCCAATGATGGGGCCATATACCGAGGAAATCCATCGTGCGACGGACCTGCAGTCTACCGGAGTTTAGACGGCGGCACAATTTGGACAGAACATACAATCACAACCACTGTGCCAATGCAAGAAGGATGGCACAGCCACGAAGTAGCCGTTGCAGCTGATGAAGCGGGCAACCTCTTCGCTTCATGGATCAGTATTGATGACATGCCTTGGATGGCCTACTCACGCGACCAAGGCGACACTTGGTCAGAACCAATGATGGTTGCACCTCCTGGTGTCAATGAAACTGGATTCCCGACCATTTTTGCTGGTGAAGAAGGAAGGGTTGTTGTCGGATACATCGGCGAAGGGGATGACCTTGGTGGATGGAGTGGGTACATGTCGGTCATGACCGATGCTTTTGCAGAAAACCCATTGATTACAACGGTGGCTGTTAATTCACCAAATGACCCTCTTGACATTACCGATGATTGTGGCAATGTACGCTGTGGCGGATTTGGAGATTTCATTGATGTTGAACTCGATGATGAAGGACGACCTTGGATTGCCTTAGCCCATAATACAAATGGAGAACTTGGAATTGTTGGAACCTTTGTGACTGGCCCAGCACTCTATGGAGAATTGCGACAATTGCCGGAGATTACACCCGGCGGACCAAGTAGCCTTTGAGCCGAAGTACACTTCAAGACTCAAGCACGACGGTCTTTTGCATCTTCTTTAATACGTTGAACCAGATCTTTTGGCCCGAGTGCTGACTTCAATACTTCAAGTGCCTTCTTTGATTTTTTATCAATCTTTTTCGGCATGTGTAATTTCAAAAGAACGATGACATCACCACGACCACTTCCTCGGTTACGTGGCAAACCTCGCTTCTTAATTTCAACGGTATCGCCAGAATTAGAATACGGTGGGACCTTGATGGTCAATTGTTTTCCATCAATATGCTCTAAGTTCAAGGTTGTACCCAACACTAAGTCAGAATAACCAAGTGGAAGGGACATAATGAGGTCTGCACTTGAACGTTCAAACCAGAGGTGCTCCTCAATATCGATCTCGATGAATAAATCACCGTCTTCGCCTTTGCCTTGTGGTGCAGGCTCTCCTTTACCACGCATACGCAATCGAGTTCCTGCTTCAGCACCTGCTGGGATGTTGAAACGCAGAGTTGTGGATTTGATCTCTTTTCCATTTCCTCGGCAAGGACTACAATTCTCATCGATTTGATGGCCAGAGCCTTCACATCGTGGACAGTCTCGTACGACGTCTTGAACAAAAGGTCCAACTTGTTGACGCATCCGTACCCGTCCTTGACCGCTGCAATCGCTACAGTCTGAAATATTACCGTCTTTGGCTCCAGTCCCCGCACATTGAGAACAATTGACGGGAAGTTCGACTTCGACCTCTTCTGAACTTCCTTCGTAGATTTGTTTCAAGTCAACGGTATGGAACATGCGGATGTCACTGCCACGGCGTCGTGAACGACGACCGCCGCCACCGCCACCGCCACCGAAGATATTCGAGAAGAAATCTCCTCCGAGAATATCTTCCATATTGATGTTAAATCCGCCACTGCTGAATCCACCAAAGGGTGAACCGCCAGGGCCGCTGTGACCGAATCGGTCGAATTGGGCACGCTTTTCAGCATCGGAAAGGACAGCATATGCTTCCTGGATTTCCTTGAACTTGTTTTCGGCGTCATCTTCCTGACTACGGTCTGGGTGGTACTTTCGTGCAAGACTGCGAAACGCATTCTTGAGGTCGGATGAAGAGGCATCTTTTGCCACTCCGAGGACTTCGTAATAATCTCGCTTTTCCGACATAGCACTCACCCAACAAAACGAGGGGCATCAAGGACCTCTTTCAACATCTCGCATGATAAGGCCGATTTCAAGCGTCCAGACCACATTGTAAACAAAACGGTTCAGCCCGTGGAATCGAGGCATTACAGCCTCGACACATGACTCCTTTTGGAGATTCGATGACTTTAGTTGGTTGAGAAGTTTCGTATTGTGGAACTGACATCATTGCCATCGATTCGATACTTTCAGATGATTGTTCTTCCGGTGTATTGGAATCCCAACCGTACACCTTCTCATTTTGAGCCTGAACTGCAACGGGGAGAGTATTGCCGACTTCGGACATGACTGAATCTATTCCTCCGTCATCTGACACTGAAGTTATGGTGAGTTCGGCTGTATCCTCAGCCGTAATGGTTCGAATTGGAGCAACTGGGCGTTGGGCAGTGACTGGTGCCGCAGATGCCGCAGCACGCAATGCTTGCTGTCTCCTTTCCTCACGTAATTGAACAGCATCGCCTCGACCAAACATTCGCCCAACCAGATCAAGGAATGAATCCATAGGGGAATTTTTGCGAGTAGCGCCAATGGTCGAATTGACTGATTCATCATCGAAACTTTCATTTCCAGACATTCTTCGATTTGCCTTGCGAATTCGTTCAGATTCAAGTAAAAGGTCAACTTCGACTCGTTCATCTTCACCCAGTTCAAGTTCTGGTGATTCCAGAGCGATACTGGAAACATCTTGTTGCAGAACCCTTTCACCCTCAGCACTCAGGTTACTGTCAAGTTGTACATCAGTTTGCCAAACTCCAGCTTCTTCAGCCTCGTAGACCTTCTTCATTGACTTCATCGTTTTTGAGCGATGGAATTCATAGTCACGAACCGTTCGAGTTTTGCGAAATAAAACGACCCCGATGATGATACTGATTCCGTACCAACCGTACATGAGGTTCGGTTCAACTTCAAACATTTCCTTGAGTGGCGTCACTGTAAAGTGAGTCACTCCCATCAAAAGCAATGGCAAAACCGCAATCCCACGGGCTGTTGCAGTTCGCTCAGATGCCATTGTACTCATCCCACGCTTCAATCGCCCACTCAAGTATGTTGCCATCGAATGTATGGCCTTTGCATCAACGGTCACTGGGTGCTCGGCCTTTGCGAAGAAGACCGTCGAGTAATCCAACAGAGAAACTCGAATGAAGCATAAACAAACACAATGGAACTCCCAAGAGGTTTGAAAATCGCTTTGAAGTGATACTGCTACGGAGCCCTTCAATCACAAGTACGCCCAAATAAAGTCCTGGGAGAACCAAAGCCAATTCAGTTTGTAAAAAGCAAAGAAGAAGCGTTGCCAAGAATCCAAACCAAGGTAAAAATTCTCGCATACTCACTCGCTTCGGATGTTTCCGTAAAATCTTCATTCGCCAAAAACCATACCGATGCCCCATCTTCCACCATTTCAACAATCCAGAGCGTTTTACCATCTGTACGCTTGTTGCTGGTGTACGATGAATGGAAAAACCGGCTTCAAGCAGCCTCATTGAAAGGTCACTGTCTTGACTGGTAATGTAGGATGTATCCCACCCATTCACTTGTTCTAAGGCTTGACGTGAATGCATTGCGAAAGCAGGAGTATGTGTTGGACCTGAAACTGTGAAGGTATCGAACTGTCCACTGCCACTGCCAAGAGGGGATGCGAGTGTCCCTTCAATCCATGATTCAATGATACCGTGTTCACCAATTCGCGGTTTTACACGGATGCCAACAGCAGCCAAAGGAACAGTTGTTGTTGATTCAATGCGAGTCCATTCTTGTCGGCGTATTTCGAGATGGTCCGGTTCGACAGTTGAATGACCAATCATTTCAATGGTGAATTGAATCGAATCTGGAAGCAGTTTTAGAGCAAGGTTGCGTGCATCACCAACGTACTTTTTAGGGTTTGAATGTAACTCAATCAGAGGTCCATTAGCGTTTTTGCTGCGTTGTATGGCTTTGCTGACTTCATCCCGTGTCGAATCTGTTGAACCGCCGTCAAGTACCAACACCATATGCTGGTCTGCAGGTAATGATTGAGCGATCAGTGAATCCAAGCACGCCCCAATATGCATTGATTCATTCAGTACTGGAATGACTGATGCAATCAAAGGTTGCGCATCACTCATACCCTTGCCAACATGACTTTGACTTTCACCTCTTCGCCTTTTTTCCCGATGAAAGGCATGTTCATGTGCAAGCGCTGGTTGGCGAGTTCATGCAAGAGCCAATGCTGCGACTCAACGGCGTCAATGAAAACTTGCGTATACTCATTGAAACGAAATTGAGTGGTGCCGACTCTCCTGAAAAGGTGCTGCAGGCAGTGTTAGCTCTATTCCCTGAATTTCCACGAGAGAACACATCTGAAGAACCAGAACTCGGAAAGGCAAGCAATGAGACATGGAGTGCTGAACAAGTGTCACTTGAGACCTACCTCAAGTTACTCCATGACTATCGAATACTCGATACAGCCTTGGATGCCATGACCGTTCACTTCGATGGACAAAAAACCCAATTCGACTTGCTACGACAGGCGGCAATTGCTGGAAAAGTAGCCTTTCCCTTGCCAAATGAAAACCCCCTTGGCGGAGTCATTACCATTACCTTAGAAGGAGAACATCTCGCCGATTGGCTCGAAGCAGCAACATGGCATAAGGGGCGAGATATTGCCCCACGTAAAATTAAAGATGACAATGCAATGGGCGTCGATGGTGAAGCAGCTACTTGGCTTTAGGCAAGTAACCTGTATCTCTCATCCATTCGACTACTGCCGCATCGTTACCAAGCCAATCAAGTGCAGTGGTGTCTATCAGTGACCTCCAAGCGACTGCATCGTGTGCAGTCCACAACTCTTGGTTGTCGAAAGAAGGCGACTGACCTTCAAAAGTCGTAGGCAGCACATGTAAAGCGATGTCAACTTCTTTCAGTGAATGATACCAGACTCCAATTGGCAATTCTCCTTTCACATGCCAACTAAATTCTTCCATAATTTCACGCTCAATGGCCTGAATAAACGATTCATTCGGTTCAACTTTACCTCCAGGGAACTCCCATTTCCCAGGGTGCTTTTCGGTCGATGAACGACGAGCAACAAGATACTGGTCATTGTCAGAGATTAACGCTGCAACAACAGAAAGCACTGGGCGATACATCATTCGTTGAAGCAGTTCTTGGACCAGTTCAAGCCCAGATGTAATTGAGCAATTTTCATCCGGAGGAAGATGAAGAAACAGACATGGTATCTGACTTCTATCCTCATTTGTGGTCATTTTAATTGCAGAAAGAGTTCGATACAAAGTTTCGTTGCACAGAAATGCCCCTGCATCTTTAGAAAGTTCACATTCGATTGGCCAGCCCAGAGACATCCACGATTGTGCTGGTGTTGTGATTCCGAGGTCACCTTTTCCTGTGATGGTTTGGTCACGTAGTTGACGGCCATTATTATCAGGAATCCGCATCTCGATTCGATCTTGAGCCAGCGTTTCAATGCGTGGGATTTGACACGATTCACACAATCCAAGATGGAGAATTGCATCCCAATGCTCACCTTGTTCAAGGGCAGATGAAATTTCTGTCGAGCCCGTTTCATCAACGGAGAGTACCCGTGTTTCAATCAAAACGTCAAGAGGTGCTTCCGTATGCTGTCTGACATCTGACCACGGGTCATTCAATCGTAGAGTTGATGGCAACTGTTCGACCAGTTCACTGGAGATATTCCGCTGATGAGCGCCAAACGGCTCAAATCCCGTCACCAATATCCGAGCCATGTCATTGCCTTATCGTGGGGGTTTTTGATGCTCGCGTCCTGTGAAGACCCGTTATCTTGACTAAGAAGAACCGACACGAAGGTTCAGTGGGGAGCATGGAAGAACATTCAGAATTGACGCTCCTTCTCCCAGAAGAAGAAGACGACAAGGGAGTTCTCTATTGGCGCCCCGTCCGTTTATTTCGTGAAATTTGGAAAGAAATCACCTTTGGAGTCGGTGCATGGGGAACTTTACGCCCACTGATCACAGCACTCTTAGCAGCGGTACCGTTTCTGTTTCTTGGTCAACATTTCAATCGCCAACACCGAAAGGCATTCGACTGGACCATGCTCCAAATCCCTCTTGCACTCACCATCGTACTGTGGGTCGGATTGTGGCTCTATTCAATCTTTGATGCATGGCGAGAAGCCACCAAGAAGATAGCATCTCATTCGAACTAAGGTTTCCACAATTGGTCCGTACATGGTATTGAACCATCTGCTAAGCCTTGCAAATCTTGCTTATCGTCGATATCAAATTCGGTCGGCAAATCATTATCGAAGAAATTGGCGATACTTGAGGATTCAATAGCCCAATACATGACTGAATCTTCGTTGTTTGAGTGGCCTGGGTGAGAACTGTCTTCATGGTCTGCAGGCGAAGTATAGACCGTGTTGACCAATCCGAGGAGATGTCCAAATTCATGAACAAGAACACTGTTTTCTATTTTCTCTGCTGAAGGTCGTTGGAAGAAATTTTCTGCATCATCGATTGAATCTTTGAAGAGGGCAATGGTCGAGGCATCGACTGCCACTCCAAGCACACTGCTGTCATCATAGACACCGGCAGGGAAAATAACTTGCCAGTAAAGGGTTGAATCATCTCTGGGGTCATGGCTTTTCGCATCCCAACCAGCGCTACGCACATCATCTGCACTCCAGATATCTTCGTTCTCAAAATCCGTTTCAGTAAATTTAAATTCAATCCCTTGTGGTTTATCACAAACCGATTCGAGACGTTCTTTCAGCAGGTCGGTGGATGTAGTTTCAGGTTGATAGCCGGCTTGGTAATCGATTTCGACCACCATCGAAGTGTAGGTTGAATCGTCAAGACAGGCCAACGTAAGTCCACCAGGAACCCCCCTGTTCAGTCCTAAATTACCGAGGGCATCAGAACCAATACACCCTGAAAGGAGAGGAGAAATAAGGACTGCGAGAATTCCTAAACAGATGCGAACGCCCTTCTCCATGGTGTGCGGTGGCGGTGGTTATTTTCAAACCCACTGCTCACCAGTCTTCTGGGATTTCAAGTGGTGAGAACAATTGGCCAGGGCCTTTAGCCTTGGCCAGTTGGGTCCGTGAAAGGGCCTCCCAAGGGCGCAGTGCCAGTAATCCTTCTGCTAATGAGGCATCGATTTCAACGAGCGTAACTCGAACAAGCGTTGCAAGAATGTCCATTCTGTCGGTATCAATAATTTTGAATATTTTTTCAAGGTCGAAACTAAATGAATCATCACTTCCTTCTGGTGTATCAATGGCCCAGGGGTGAGTTACGGACTCAGGGAATGTTTGTTCTGTTGCGTTAATATGTTCGTCTAAGGAACGTGAAAGGCCAGCGATATGCTTGCTGAGGACGAGGCTCACTTCAATCAAAGGCATGCTCAATTGATTGATGAGATTAACCATCCGCTCTTGCATTGTGACCATGCCATCAACGGCCGCAGCCTTATCGTCAGTCATAGGAACAACTCACTTTGTCATTGCATCAACGTATTGCCATCCGAAGTGGTCCCATTGATCTTGAGTCCATCCCTGAGGAAGGCCAGTTGGAGGAATCGGTGGTGGAGCACGTGTACCCGAGGGAGCCGGTGCTGCAACTGGTGCAGGAACCGATTGAGGGGCGGGGAGAATCAAATCGTTTGGAGGTGGTATGTTCAGGTCGATTTGAGGGAGCATCTTTGAATGATTCAATTCTTCAATTACTTCTGCAG
>Ga0209710_1002249_pt1 | contig 13778 bp, 13 predicted proteins | sample ArcticOcean_MG_C_5_FD_187436 | JGI IMG/M metagenome (GOLD analysis project Ga0209710, IMG submission 187436) | Marine microbial communities from western Arctic Ocean - ArcticOcean_MG_CB4_138 (SPAdes) (version 2) | ecosystem: Environmental > Aquatic > Marine > Oceanic | place: Arctic Ocean...
CTGCACTCTCATCTTGCTTCAATACCTTAACAAAATCAAAAAGTTCGTCCTTGACCGGTTTGTCTGTTATCACACATACTTTGTTGTGCTTGTTAAATTTCTTTATGCTTTTGGCCAGTTCTCTGCTGAGCTCTATGTAATCTGTTGTTGAGTTGTTCAGTGCGAACCATACATATCCCTTATCCATTGCACCACTCCTTGTCCATCACGTGTACGTCCTGCCCTGTGATGAAATTTACGTCATCATTGTACTTGAAAACTATGCCATCTGCGTCACTGTCAATCACATCCACACTATCTGCCAACATGGCCATGGGTGTGGGTATTCGATTTCCCAGATTCAATTGATGCAGTGCTATTGCGAAAGCATAATCGTTCCTGTAATTTATGTAACGTATCCTGTAGAGATTCCTGTAGTGTGGATAATATTCCTGTACGTGTCTTATCATGGCGAATATCGCCTCGGTGTTCGCAGTCTTCTTGAACAGTGTCACTGTCGCCCATACCAAGGGAAGTGTGCTTTCGTCCTTGCCTAATATCATGTCTTTGCCTGTTAGGTCATGCACCCGATCGTGCAACATCATGTCAAACTCTGTGTTTGCCAATTCCAACAGTGTAGAAGAGAACACGAAATAATCACAGTCCATCAGTATGGTTGTGTCATAGGGTGAATGTTCATATGCCAAGGCACGTTCCTTGTTGTACCATGCCACACTTTTGCCCCTGTAAGGTCTTGTGTTGGTGGTCTTGGCTTCAACCAACTTGTAGTTGATCATGCCCAAGGGTTTGAATTTCTTGTATGTCTCTAGATCTGTAACGATAGTGATTTCTAATTTGAGATATTTACGTACCTGTTCCACACAACGTTCTGCCAGCCTGTGATAGTTGACCTCGGGAGTGTCGAAACAGTACATCAGTACACCGGTTGTCATTATTTTCTCTTCTTGGCGAGATCTTGATGTAGCTGTTGGTACGAGTTCAGTGTTTCCTGGTTTCTTTCTATTAATTTGTTTAGGAAATCATCCGGATCCTTGACATGACAGGGATTGTCATTAACATCTAACATGTAGAAATCTTTGTTGTGTTGTTTGAGTGTGCTTACTAGATTAATGGTGTCAGCATCTGCCTTGAACAGCCTCTCGTTGTAGGCCATCAGCTGTCTTGAACGCAGTTTCTCCAGTGCGTTCTTTTTAGCCTGAGCTACCTCGAAATTGAGGTCCGAGTGTTTTTTAATATTGCCAATATCCATAACTGTATTATACAGTTAATTATTAGTAAAATCAACACCCAAAAATTTTTATTTTTCAAGAAACCCTTTGTTTGTTAACGTACTGATACCGGTAAAAAGTAATACTCCACGTGGTTTGTCACCCGAGTGTACCAGGCTGTGTACGAACTCTCTGTTGTTTATGAACATGGGTTTGCTCACATCTATCAGTCCTGCATTCTTGAATTTAAATTTGACCTTTTCATGATCTCCCGATATGCGTAGCCATCCCTGTGAAGGACCTTGCAGTATATGGTTTGCGTCAAAATAGGTGCTATCATCCCTGTGTATGGGTATTATTGATTTCGGTCCCAGTTCAACATACGTTATCTGCAACATTTCAGTGAAGCCAAGCTGTAGGAAAAGATTCCTTAGGTTTTTATTCTTCAACTGTTCCGTCATTATTGTTGGCAGTACTGGATTTTGTTTCAATGATTTACACTTTCCAGCACCCTGGAACTTTTCGTCGATGAAATCCAAGTCCTCGTCCAGGTCTGTATCAGGATCTATTTCGGGGACAGGTCCACCATTGTACTCTATGTAAGGAAGTTTGTGATATTCACTCCTAATGTACCAGAAGGGACCGTCCCCCTTGGCAAAGAACCTCTTTATGTGTTCGGGTATAAAATCACCTTCTACTTTCTCGTTCCAACTGACTGTGTGCATGTACTTCTTGGCTATGTCCTTGAATCTCAGCAGGTCGTCCTGTGCCATGCACTCTGATGTCCTGGTGTAGAACTGATCCAGGTCACTGTTCAACCAGAGCACGTATCCTTTCTCTGTGTTGTGTCCGGCGTTGATGTAATACCTTATGTCCTCTCCGTCGACTTCTATCCTGATGATATCTTTCCTAGGCAAAGGTATAGTGACCTTGTGCCATCCTGGATCCATGTCAAATGTCAGATCGTGTGTTACGGTGTTACGATCAAGATCCTGGCATTCTATCTGTACGTCAGTCTTGGTGTGTATGTGTACCTGCATGTGCAATATTTAATTGCAAGATAGGTCTGGTGGAAATTATTATGCTGTTGTGTTACTTGTCACGGCACTGCCTGACAGTGTGTACACTGGGTCTAGGCCCTGTGCCGTAGTTGGTAGCATCAGCTTGGTTGCGAAGTCTGTGACACCAATGAAGTTCTCGTTGACGTCAATGCTGGATAGGTTATTTGAAGTGTAAAGTATGTCTCCACTGTCCGCATCTGTCAAACTCATCTTGATCGTCACGTTTACTGTGGAACCTGCTGTGGCATTGCCTTTTATCTCACCCTTGAGTGTCATTGAAGTGTATGTGCCGTTGGCCTGTGTCAGTAGGAAAACTGTCTGGTATGATGTTGTAACATCCTGGAATCCAATCGCGAAACCGTCCGTGGTCAGTGTCTCTGTTGTTCCTGATCTTGTTGATTGCACTGAAGCTATGTCGAAGTTGCCCATGGCTGTGATCATCTCAGCAACTGAATCATCCTTGTCTGTCAATGTTGAACCGTTCGCCGATCCTCCACCGTTACTTGTTAGGTTAACCCTGATCTTGCCACCTGCGTTGAAGAAGAATCTCATGTTGTTGGCATTCGCGAATGTCACTGTGTGTTCAACTATGTGTGATCCCACATATCTTGTTCCTGATACTGAACTCTGTAGTTCCGAACCTGCGGATATCGCCGTTGCATTCACTGAACCTGCCGCGACTTCTGCCGCCAATGATACTAGATCTGCCGCTATGGCCGCCTTGATCGCAATCGTGTCTCCTGCCACAACCTGTGTCCTAGCTGTCAGTGAATCGTTAGTGTGGTCACCGATGTTGTCCATCGCTGTAAGAAGTGCGTTCCATGATGCCGCTGTAACTGTATTTCCGCCATCGCCTGCCGCGACACCGGCTAATTCCGTCTGGCCCAGTCCGTAAACTGTCGCACCTGTTCCCATGATATGATTTATACCAATTGGATTCGTGGACGTTACAAATGTGTTGTACTCGTCATCTAAAATTGTATCACCTGCTACATATGCCATAAAACTATTTTACTCCTATCACGCACTCTGTGAGTGCTGTTTCTTCATTATATTTATCTTTGATTAGTCTGCCCAGGGTGTTGAAAGTGGTTGCTTCATCCTCTGCCGCAACACGTGCCTCTCCTGATCCTGCTGATACTATACGATCCCCTGCTTTCCCTGTGCCTCTGACCTTGACTGGAACACGTCCAGTAAGTGCTATCGCCGGGTGTGTGTCGTTGTTGCCTGCTTCTGAATTCATCAAATATGCTGGGGAACTTGAAACAACACCAAAAACTGCGTCTGACACTGCTTCTTCACATTTCGTTATCTCTTCTATACCGCCCAGCATCACCACATCTCCTGCTTCTACTGGAGTGTCCGTGGCATATCGTTCTGCCAAGTCAGCGTACTGTGCCGATGTCGCTGTTGCGTGTACAACGTTGGCCCTGATGTCCACCAGTGTAGCGGCTGACATTTCAGTTCCTCCCACATCTGATGACTTAAATGCTGTCCAGGCACCGCCTGCGTTTCCGTGGATCGTTGTTCCGTCATCTGCGAAGGTCTCGTCCCAAACCCAGAATAGATCCTGTTCCGTGGCAGTGGATGTGTTACCTCTGTTTACTTTGACTCCTGAGTAGTTGGGCATAGCACTGTTTGATGATATGTTCCTGTTCAGCTCTATGATGTTGTCTTCTATGGTAAGTGTTGTTGTGTTGAATGTTGTCTGTGTACCTTTTACTTCAAGGTTACCTTCGATCACTGCCGCACCTTTGACTGTTATATCTCCCACTAGTGGAAGTTCTAATAATCCTGTGGAACCGTCCAGTGTCATCAATGTTTTTGTCGCACCGCCATCGTTCACTGTGAAAATAATATCTTTGTCCTGTGTTGTGTTTGCAATGGTCAGGTTGTCACTTGACAGACTCATCGTTACGTCTGATCCTGCACCTAAAATTAATCCTGTGTCATTTGCAATGGTGAATGAACTGTTTGTGGAATCGTTAGCATCTGATCTCAGATAGTTGGCCGCCGCCACACCACCTAGTGAGTCTGAGTCTGTTGCCGTTCCTCTGAATTTTGCATTCGATACTGAACTTGATAGCTGTATACCTTGTGCCACTGCTGAGAACCCTGCCGCAATCAGTGCCGCACCATTTGTTTCTGTGCTACTAGGTGTGAATGCTACGTTTGATACCACACCAACCACCGCATCACTGACAACTAGTTTGAAGTATGATTGATTCACTCCTGTGTCGTCTGACCCTACTTCTGGTATTACTTGTGTAACACCCGAACCAGCAACTGTCGTTGGTCCGATCAGTGTCCATGCTGTACCAGTGTAGACATATAACTGTGTGTTTGCCGTGTCAAGCCACATATCTCCCTGCACTGCATTCGTTGGTTGTGCTGTTGAGTTAGTGGTTGACCCTACTGGTTTGAATTTTGCTCCTGTGTAAACATTAAGTTGTTTGTTTGTCTGGTCATACCAAAGCTGTCCTGTGATTTTATTCGAAGGCGCTGATGTGTTGTTGAAATTTTCTAAGAGTTTGACAATGTTCTCATTTAGTTTCTCACCGAAACCCGCATAACCTTTTCCGATCAGTGTAAGATCAGTCGTGGCCGTGTCGATAGTTCCGTCCGCGAGAGTGACCAATAAGGTCCCAAATGTGTTATTAATCTTGTATGCCATAACTTACTAGTTTGATCCGTTGTCTCTGACTTCGGTCAAGAAACTCACATCTCCTACTAACTTGATTAATATAGTCGCAAGTTCTGGTGTAAGCATTTGATCAATCGCTGTTTGCTCTTCCGCTGACCAGATCGACTCGTAATTGTCATTGATGTAATCTGCTACTTCTTCTTTTGTTGCCATTTAAATGTACTCCTTATGCTTATTTATTATGCTTTTCTATCTGCTCATCGTCTGAGATCCAGGTTAAATCCTCTGAATATGCCCCATCCAGGTCACGCAGGAAAGTCTTGACGTTGCTCTCCGTAAGAACCATATCGTGGTATTTTTGATACCTTTTGTGCAGAGCTTGTTCCTTTGTGGCAGTGTACACCAGTTTCATTCCTCTATCTTTTGCCAGCTTCATTATGCCGTCAATACACAATTTTAGTGATTTATGCACATTCCTTGATTCTGCCTCCTTGTCTGTGACTATCCATTCCATGAAGGAGAACTGTGTTCCTTCTCCAAAATAAATCCCCCCAGCACAAATGGGCTTTCCGTCCACTTCCACTATTATTCCTGCAGGTGGTAAACATTCCTTGGGCACCGTGCCGAACTCCCACTGCGTCCACCACTTGACCAGTGTGTCATAGTCCTTGTCTCTGTCCCAGTTCCTAACTAACATTTTTTTGCATCACTATCTTGTTGACGTTGAATGTTGACTCGAAACAGTAACGCACCGCTTCTGCGACTTCTACCGCTTTCAATTTTGGTAGGTCTTCCCATAATCCTTTTGTCATGTCTGTGTCCACCACATCCGGACAGACATCATAGACCGATAAGGGCTTGTTTAATAATTCTTGTTGTAGCTCTTCTATGTAACCTATTAGATTTTTCTTGTTCTTACAGTAGTCTATGTATTCAGGATTTTGTAAATCCTCATCTTCCCCAATCGGAGTACCTGATGTGCTTGTGATTACTGCAACCTTTTTATTCTCAAAAAGGTATTTGCCGTATATTCTTTTCAACAAGGTCATTTGCCCTCCGCCAACATATGCATTGATCACTACCAGCGGACAGTCGTCCAACTGTTCCATTATCTCTACCTGACTACATTGTAAATCGTAACCATTGCTACTGCTTAATCCAATAACTTCGTATTTTTTTTTTTGATAAAGATCTGCTATGGCCTTGCCTATACCTCTGGTGTGCCCTATGATCGCAATTTTATTTTTTTTGTTTCCTTGATTCATATACATCTGCTAGATTCTCTAAACCCTCAAACTCATCATTGTAGTGTTGGTAATAAGCTTCAAACTTCTCTTTAGTGTATAGTGATTCTTTGTAAAAGTCAATTAATAATGTGGTTCTTTCGCCTGGATTGTTGTTGTATCCGTTGTGCAGTTGTAGGTCTGGTTGGAAGACGAATGCATCTCCAGATTTCCAAATGTGTAGTGCTTTTTTCTTGGTCTCTATGTCCATGTAGTACATTCCACTGTCTGTTCCGCCACCGGCATCTATGCACAGCTGATATCTCCAGCCGCCTTCACTGTCCTTGTGATTTCCAATTTTCGTGTTTGGTCCTACTGTCATGAAAGCAACATTGGTCTTGTATGGGAATTTCCTGAGGATACTGTACAGCATGGGATAATCATTAAATTCTTGACCCTCGTATGTGCCTGAGCTTATGCCCAACGCTTTCCATTCACCCTGCACGTAATCTCCTTCACGCTCTGTGTCGCCTGGGTAGAACTTGTCCTTGTCCGTGTAATCTTTTGGGTCTCCCCTGACGCTGTTGGAAAAGTCCTCTGGATTTAGGAATATTTTATCAGGTTGTGATTTGAATTCGTGTGCTATTTCCTCGAAATGCTTTTCTAACTGTAGGAAACATTCACCCTGTTGTCCGTAGTAAAAACTCTTATCTATCATTGTTCAGTATTGTAACATCATCGACTAGTGTCTGTCTATTATGATCTTGCCAAATACCAAAAAATTTCTCACCAATGGACAATAACTTTTGTTTCTCATCTACCTCAAAGTAGTCAGTAAACTCAATACCGTTAATGATTATTCTTCTAAGTTCAGAACCAAATACGTAAACTATATGTTCGTCGTCACCTAGTGATTTACCATGCTTACTGTCTGATACCCTTGTCCATGTGCTATTTTCTTTGACCATGTGTGATCCTGAAACTTTAATTCCTTTGTACTCAAACAGATCATCGATTAAGAACTTACCAGTTGCAAATACAAATCCACCAACTGCAACTTCGTCTCTGATGTCTACAAGTTCAACTGCTTTTTGTGAACCATCTGCCATGCTGATCATAGTTCCTGCTATAAAACAACCACCGGATTGTGGAATTGGAGGTCCTGAACCACCGCTACCTGAAGTGGTGTTACCTGTTGAATCACCAAATCCTGATGCTGTTGATACGAAATTGAATCCATTGTTAAACATGGCTTTCCATGTACCACTGACCTTGACGTACCCTGCTGTGATCTGTTTCCACGTTCCTGATACTTTAGCATACATGGAATTCAAAGCCTTCCAGTCACCGCTTACTTTGTAGTAACCCTGTACACCTATATTGAATACAATAACTGCCAATCCGTTTGCCCCTGATCCACCTGATGGTGTTCCACCCACTGCCACGCCTGATTGATAGTTTGCTTCTGATGTTCCGCCTGGTGTGACACCAGAACCGTTTGATTCTGTTCCGCTCTGTGCAGTGTTTGATCCTGAGAAACCACCTGTACCACCATTGTCATTGGTTCCACCGTTTCCTGATTTTCCTCCAGCGGTTCCACCGCCACCTGCTCCACTACCACCACCATCTCCCGAGTGATCTACTCCCTCTTCTCCTCGTGTTGCCGGTGAGTTACTTGTTGCTGAATTTGTGTTTATTCCTGAAGTTCCGTTTGATCCTGATCCTGCACCAGCACCACCTCCTCCACCACCTGCTACTGCAACTGCTGAGCCATCTATGAATACTGTCGTGGCTCCACCACCACCTCCGCCTGCTCCTGAGTTACCCCTGGGTCCTGAAGTACCACCGTTACCACCTGAGAATCCTGTCTTGCCTTTTCCGTTGGTACCGCCTGGTGCACTGGTTCCAGATCCTCCACCTGCACCACCACCGCCAACTCCCACTTCAACGGTTGTACCTACTAGGCTGGTTGCTATTGCGTATGTTAACTTCTTGACATGGTGTCCGGCCGCTCCAGAACCACCAGGTCCTCCCGCATCCGCACCACCGGCTCCACCTGCGCCACCCCATAGATACATGTCTACTGAAGTTGTGCCAGCTGGTATAACTGCTTGATTTAGTGTTCCTGAATATGCGAAAGTATGGGTTTTTGCTACCATGGGATTATGACTCCCTTACAAACCAAAAATCTCCGTCGGCACCATCACTTGCACTTGGATCAGTTGTGTTGACGTTGCCTGCAAATCTATCAACAAATGTTTTTACCTGTCCTATAGTTGGTACATCGGTGCTTGAAGTAGATGTTATTGCCGAACCCACTGCATTCAAAGTAAGTGTGGTAACTTTCAAGTTACCTGTTGATGAATCTGTTGTTAATCCTTTTGTGCCCTTGTTTGCATCACCATCGTCTGTTAGGTCTGCAAGTCTAATTATTTGTGAATATGATTGTCCGTGTCCTGCTGACCAGAAGTTCTCTGAAACATCATAGAACAGTCTTGCGTCGTCTGTGTCTGTGGTCTCAACTATAAGTCCTGCGTCCGCTTCTGAACCGCCTTGATTCACTTTCAAGAAAGCGTCTGAGTGTTCAACTATTTCAGATGAAGTGTAGTTGTATGCACCAGTAACATTCAAGTTACCTGCGACTGTGACATTGCCTGTTGCACCTTCTATAGTGAAAGCTGTTTTCGTTGTGCCATCATCATTGACTGTGAAAATAATATCTTTGTCCTGTGATGTCTGTGCAATCGTTACGTTGTTGCTGGCAACTGTTATTGATAATTCCTGTGCTCCTCCAACAATTATACCACCGTTGGCGTCAATTGTCAGTGCGCCTGTTGTTGTGTCTGCCGCATCTGCTCTCAGGAAGTTTCCACCTGCGATTACTGTGCTTGATGTGTTTGATGTGCTTGATACATCAATGTTTGAAGCCTGTGTGTTAGTACCATCAAACACTGCACCTAGTGTAGAGTTTAATGTTATTCCTGCCTTGATTGAAGCAAAGCCCGACTGTGTCACACTTGGAGTGAAAGTTTCTTTTGAAAGTATTGCTACCCTAGTATTACCTGCATACATTGAAGAAACAACTTTGTTTCCTGATGAACTTGCCAGTGTTTCAATCTTCCAACCTGAAAGTGTCTGTCCTGCTGTGTAGACTGGTCCGACCAGTTGGAACGCTGATCCTGTGTAAACATAAAGTTGATCATCATCTGAATCATGCCAAAGATCACCTGCTCCCGGACTAGTTGGCGCCGTTGATTGTGATTTTGCTCCACCTGTGGGTTTGAATGATGATCCGTCATACACCTTCAACTGTGATGTTGACGTGTCCATCCAAAGCTCACCTGTCAAGGGTGCCGTTGGTTGTGATGTTGATGCTGAATTTTCTAGTAATTTTACAAGATTTTCGTTAAGTCCTTCACCAAATCCTGAGAAACTTTTTCCGAAAAGCTGTACCGACGTAGTGTTATCTACTGTACCGTCTGTGATTGTAGCTACTACTGATCCGTCTGTTTTGTTAATTGTGTATGCCATTTGCTTATATTTATAGTCTTCCAGCCACAATATTAATTGTGCCTATATCGGTTGAATTGTATTCTTCCAGTGCTTTTCCTATCACTGTGCCCATTGAAGGGTTTGTTCCTTTTCTGGCCACACCTGGATGTTGTGAGTGTGTCACTAACATGTCTCCCTTGCTGATCTGTCCCATTACCTTACATGGTACTTTGCCCTGTAATGCTACTGCTTGACCCGTTGCTTTACTGTTCATTAAGTAAGCTGGATTACCGGATATGACTCCCGCAACCCTTGGATCTGCACCCATGCTTGAAACTGTGATTTCTTTCTCGCCGCCAAATATGACAACCGTGCCCACTTCATACTCCGAGTCGGTTTCATATATCTCAGCCAAGTCAGCGTACTGTGCCGATGTTGCTTTGGCATGTACCGTGTTGTATCCTCTGGTTGTCGATCCAACATCGTATGTTTCGTCTGTATCTGGAATTATTGTCTGTGTCGTAAGTGTTCCTGACAGTGAGCCACCCGAAAGTAGTAGGTTTAAACTTGCTGAGCCTGTGACGTTTCCTACGACGTTTCCTGTGACTGACGTTTCAAGTGAAGTTGCCTTTATGGTGCCGACTACTTCTAATTTAGCTGATGGTGTCGTTGTACCGATGCCCACTCTTGATTCTGAACCATCCAAGGTCATTAGAGTAGTCGTTGTGCCGCCATCGTTCATTTTGAAAGTTATGTCAGTGTCTGATATCACATTAGAAACAATCACCCCTGTGCTGTCTACTGTTATTGATAGATCACTGTCCACTCCTACCTGTAGACCACCGTCGTCCACAACTCCAAATGTTCCTGATATGGTGTCATTTGCATTTGATTTCATAAACGTGGATGCCAATGCACCGCCCAATTTATCTGAGTCTGTTGCTGTACCCTGGAACTTGGCATCTGTTATCGCAGTTGTAAGTGTGATACCTTTCTTGACTGTTGCAAATCCTGTGATGGATGTCCTCGGTGTGAAAGTGTCTTCTGAGATAATCGCAATCAGATTACCGTCATTGAATAATTTTGTTATATTTTGAGTATTCTCTAGTGAATCGAATATAGAGTCAAATACGAATCCGTTTGTAGTACCAGTTGTACTTGGTGGACCTACCAATACGCTAGATGCACCGTTGTAATAATACATCTGTCCTGTATCTGAATCAATCCATATATCGCCTTGTGTCAAGGCTCCTGGAGCATTCGACTGGTACGGTACGTTGGCACCTGGTGGTACGAATGTTGAACCTGTGTATATCTTAAGTCTACTTTCTGCAGTGTCGTACCAAAGCTGTCCTTGTATGGGTTTGGTCGGTGCTGTTGGATTTGCAAAGTTCTCCATCAATGCTAGAAAGTTCTCTGCGATTACTTCTCCGTAACCTGCATAACCTTTTCCAACAAAACTTAAATCAGTCTGTGTGTTTACAACACCATCCTGTACTGTGTACTGGTTTGGCGATGCCGCACTGTTTGTCTTGTTTACTGTGTATGCCATTTACTAGTATCCTGTGCTACCACCTGATGTAGTTCCACTCACTGTGTTTGATGTTGACAGTGCTGTTGAACTTGTTTCAGTGAACGTCGTTAAACTTTGTATCCTTAGTGTGTAGTCGATCTGTATCAGTCTGTTCAGAGATTTCTGCACTGGGTGGAATATGACATGTGTCAACAGTTTGTTAGTTGAACCGTTCTCTGTTCCTTCCCAACCTTTCAATCCTAGTTCGTCAAACACATAGTCGCCGTTGAAATCTGTTGTGTTGTCGAACGCGGCCTGTCCTGTGGGCTCACCGTAGTCCAGTGTGCAAGTGCAAACGATGTCAGTGTACTTGTTACCTGCTGTGTGTCTCACTTCCATCTTGTTCCTTGTTGTGTCTTTGTTAGTGGCAGAGTTGTCATCTATCACTTTGTAATATGTTTGGTTGTACAGTGTGGCATTTGATCCTGTAGAATTTGGTGTAAGGTATGTGATAATACCTGTTGGATCAACTGACGTACCACCATTTCCGAAAGACATCTCATGTACAAAGCCTGTAGTCTTGTTTGCTAACGAACTAGCCAGTGCCTGTGACATGTTTTCATAGTGGATTGCGTTTCTTTTGTCCACCATTACTTCGCCTGATTCTGGATCGAAAATTTTGATATGTCCTTCTATCATAACTCCGCTTTGATCCTGAGGCTTTTTATTCTCTTCTTTTGCTTCTTGTGGTTTATTGTCATCTGTCATCTAGTGTATTTATTCAGGTGAGTTTGTTGGCTCGTTAGCTATGAATTTAGCCTGATTAGTAGTAGACGCCTGTAATCCTTTACCATCTGCTGGATTGCCGTCTAATGCTGTGTACCATACCTGTCCTCTCTTGTGTAAGATTTTAACCTGTGTTCCGTCTGCTGGAGCATTACTTAATGTAACTGCCGTAGTAGATCCGTCCACAGAGTAGTTAATAGTTGATCCATCCTCGCTAGTAAGCAACAATCGTTGGCCACCAATGAATATGTCTAACTCACTAGCGGAAGATGGGGCTTGTGATAGTGCGAAAACAACAGTACTACCGTCACCTGTAAAGGTGTTGGTGTACACTGTATCCGCATAAGGTATAGTTTGAGATCCGCTGGCATCTACCACTAGTGTGCCATCGCTATGGTCCTTAATTCCTGTTCCAAGTGTTCCACGTCTTAATTGTCCCAACGTGTTTCCGTTCTTGGTAAAATATTCTATTCTTTCTTTATCTATAAAGACTACACCCGGCAAGTTGTTTGCCGCATTGGGTTCTGGTAATGCAGTCCCGTCTTTGACCTGCATTGTGTTTATTGTATCTATCAGATCATCAACTAATTCTGTTGTTGCTGTTTTACTGATACGTTTGTAGAATGTTCTGTTCAACATGTCTTTGAATATTCTGAATCCCGTGGCACCTGTTGCAGATTCCAATGCGAAGTACATCACATCCAATCTGTCAGAACCTAGTATCGTCTTGCCAACAAACGTTATCGTGTTGCCAGTCATGGTGTAATCATAATTCTGTACCTGCTGTACTCCGTTCAACCAGACGAAAGTGTAACCTGCGTTCAGTGGATCGAATCTCAGTTTGAATACGTTATCCGGTTCTCCTCCCAGTACCTCTCTTCTCAGTTTCATCCCAAGTGCATTGTTGAATGTTGTAACTGACACCACGTCATTGGCTGTTAGGGTCTGCCCGTCTGATGCCAACTGTGCCACATCTAGTATCACATCTGTTCCTTCATTGTAGTACTGGTTGTCAGCTATTGTTGTTATGGCAATTAAATCTGTAGTTGTTGGTGCAGTAACAAAAACCACCCTGTCCGGTGATGATGCCGTGTCCGCTGTTGTTGTAGTCGTGTCACCTGTCTCTGATGTTTCATCCGCTGTGTGTATTCCATTTCCCAGATCGACTGTGTAGTTGGTGTTCAGTAACTGTTCCACTCCATTTATGTGTACCTGTATCTGCGATGCACTCGTGATCACCTTTGCAGGATCTATCGTTGAGTCTTCACCCAGTGCTGATCTTCCTGACACATCTGTAGTTATTGTATGTGTGTCAGCTGTCTCTGATGATGCGTCTGCCGTGCCTACTGTGCCTCCAAGTCCTGATGGTGCATTGAAATCAAATTGGGTAGTCGTTCCATCTCCTAGGTAGTAGCTGACGTCAGGGCCTCTCAGTACTTTCCCATTTGCTTCAACGATAGTCAGACCCGATAATGGTCCTATCGATCCTGGTGGATAAGTCAACGTGTATCTGTTGGTTGATCCATCGTATGTAATTGCTTCATTCCTGATACTGGCAAAACTTCTTGTGCTTGTTGCAGATTTATTGAATCCTGCCACCTGTACCAATGCGTCGGCCGCCGGTGCTGAATTGAATGTCACTGTCACTGTGTTTGCAGTTGTTGTAGTTGTGAATGCTGTTGTCGGTACGCCTGCTACGGTAACGTATATGTCAGAAACTGTCGAGTCCAGATTGAACTCACCCCTTGTCGATGTCTTAAATGTCACTGTGCTTCCGTCACCTGTGTACTGATCTAGCACCCTGTAATTCTCTCCACTTATTGCAAAAACTCTAGTGGCAATAACACTGTT
>Ga0209710_1002250_pt1 | contig 13770 bp, 15 predicted proteins | sample ArcticOcean_MG_C_5_FD_187436 | JGI IMG/M metagenome (GOLD analysis project Ga0209710, IMG submission 187436) | Marine microbial communities from western Arctic Ocean - ArcticOcean_MG_CB4_138 (SPAdes) (version 2) | ecosystem: Environmental > Aquatic > Marine > Oceanic | place: Arctic Ocean...
ACCATCGGCAATTAATCCACCGTTAGTTTCGTGCGCTACATCCCAAAAAGTTATTCCAGCATCTGGAAAAATATCTGAAATAGGCATAAAGGCAGAACCAATAATTCCAAACGCATGTTCAATTCCATGCATTTGTAAAACTTTTACAAAAGCTTCTTCTGTTGTCATTTTAGTCATGATAATTGGCCTTTCTTTGTAAATTATTTAAATTTTTATAAATTAAATTGTTAATTTTAAAGATTAATATATAAGAATTAGAAAATTTCAAACAAACAAATCGACACAATTATGACTACAGACATTATTATACACGATGAAAAAGACAACGTAGGAGTGGTTGTTATTGATAAAATCACCCCAAAACAAGATTGTGCTTGTTGGATTATGGAAAATGACAAAACAGTAAAAATTCAATCAATAGACGAAATTCAATTGGGTCATAAAATTGCAATGATTGACCTTAACGAGGGTGACACTATTTTAAAATATGGTCATGATATTGGAAAAGTAGTAAAATCAATCAAAAAAGGCGAGCACGTACACGTTCACAATGTAAAAACTAAGAAATGGTAAAAAATATGGAAATTCCAAAAAATTTTTTAGGTTATAAAAGAGAAAACGGCAGAGTTGGTACTAGAAATCATGTAATCATTTTGCCCGTTGACGATATTTCAAACGCATGTGCTGAAGCAGTAGCAAACAATATTAAAGGCACAATGGCACTTCCTCATTCTTATGGAAGACTTCAATTTGGTGCTGACTTAGATTTACACTTCAGAACAATGATTGGAACTGGAAAAAATCCTAACGTTGCCGCTGTAATCGTAATTGGAATTGAGCCTAAGTGGACAAAAAAAATTGTAGATGAGATCGCTAAGACAGGAAAACCAGTAGAAGGTTTTCATATAGAGCGTACTGGAGATATTGGAACTATTATGAAAGCTTCTAAAAAAGCTCAAGAGTTTGCAATGTGGGCATCTGAAAAACAAAGAGAAGAGTGTCCTTTGAGCGATTTATGGATTTCAGTAAAATGTGGAGAATCTGACACAACATCAGGTCTTGCTGCTAACCCTACGGTTGGAAACTTAATGGATAAATTAGAACCATTGGGGGTTCACTTGTGTTTTGGTGAAACGTCTGAACTAACGGGTGCTGAAAAAGTTTGCGCTAAAAGAGGTGCGACACCTGAAGCTTCGGAGAAATTTATGAAAACTTGGAGTGATTATAACGATTTTATTTTAAAAGAAGCAACTGATGATCTTTCTGATAGCCAACCAACAGCTGGTAATATCGCTGGTGGACTAACAACTATTGAAGAAAAAGCATTTGGAAACTTTCAAAAAATTGGATCTTGTAAATTTATTGATGTATTGGCTCCGGGAGAAGAGCCAACAAAAGGAAAAGGTTTATACTTTATGGATACTTCATCTGCAGCAGCTGAGTGTATTACACTCCAGGCAGCAGCAGGTTTTAACATTCATCTATTTCCAACAGGCCAAGGCAATATAGTTGGAAACCCTATTGAGCCAGTTGTAAAATTAACTGCTAACCCATTAACTGTAAAGGGCATGGGTGAACATATTGATTGTGATGTATCAAAAATATTGTCACGTGAAATGACAATGTCTGAAGCAGGTGATGAACTGATTAAATCAATGATTAGAGTTGCTAACGGTAGACTAACTTGTGCTGAAGCATTGGGCCATAAAGAATTTGTTATGACTAAACTTTATAGAAGTGCCTAAACACAATCTATAGTTTATAAAAATCTTCACTTATGCAATTTAAAAATACAATAAATATTATTCCTGGAGTTGTATTAGCTTTAATTTTCTGTTTATTTTCTCAAGGAATAAATAATGTAATTTCGATAGAATTATTTAGTAATTCTAAAAGTCCAATTTCTACTGCAATGATTGCAATATTACTTGGAATTATAATGGGAAATGCCTTTACACCTAGACCAGGCATGATGTTGGGGTTAGACTTTACTCAAAAATATATTTTGAAATTAGGAATAATTTTTTTAGGTATAAGATTAAGTTTTGGGGAGTTTATTAAATTTGGAACGATTGCTATTCCATTAATTATTATTTGTATACTAAGTGTCCTCGTTCTTATTAAAATATTGATAAAAAAAGTTCCTATTTCCTCAAGAATGTCCTACCTAATAGCTATTGGAACAAGCGTTTGTGGGGCGACAGCTATAGTTGCAACTGCTCCCGTTATAAATGCTAAGAAAACTGAAGTTGCTTATGCCATAGCCAATATTACATTATTTGGGGTCATAGCTATGCTTGTTTATCCTTATTTTGCCGAATGGTATTTTTATGGTGAGCCTATAAAGGCAGGTTTATTTTTGGGTACTGCTATTCATGAAACATCACAAGTTGCTGCAGCAGGATTAATTTATGACCAACAATTTAATAGTCCTGAAACATTAAATGTAGCTACTGTAACAAAGTTAATAAGAAATACTTTTCTGGTAATTATGATCCCACTGTTTGCATTCTTGTACAATAGAGGTGAGGTTAAAGATAAAAGCTACTCCATATTAAGCATTTTTCCATATTTTGTAATTGGTTTTATTGGAATGATAATTATTAGAAATATTGGAGATCAAATATTTTTAATTGAGAATGCTAATTATGAAATTTGGAAAACTCTTATCAGTTATATTAAAAGCTTGGCTACAGTCTTCCTTACTATGGCAATGGCAGCAGTCGGCATATCAATCAACTTAAATGAATTAAAGTCTATGGGCTATAAGCCATTTATTGTTGGTTTCATTGCAGCGATAACAGTTGGTGTTGTAAGTATTATTGCGATGGAATTGTTAATATAAATACTTTAACAATATTACATTTATAGATAGTAATTAAATATATCTTAGTTTTATAGGCACCTTAATCTATACTTATTAAGTAAAAAATATGATCAAGACTAATAATATTTTAATAACTGGTGGAGCTGGATATATAGGTAGCCACATTGTTGAGCAATTAGTTAAAACAAAATCAAATATTATAATTTTAGACAATTTAATTACTGGATATAAAAAATTAATTAATAAAAAAGCTAAATTTATTAATGGCGATGTTAAGGATAGAACTAAACTTACTAAGATTATTAATGATTATAAAATAGATTCAATAATTCATCTAGCTGCTTCTTTAAATGTTAATGAAGCAGAAAAAAATAAAAAAGATTATTACGAAAATAATGTCAAAGGTACATTGAATTTAGTGCATGCCTGTAAAAAATCTAATGTAAGAAATATTATTTTTTCTTCCTCATGCTCTATTTATGGAAATTGTGAGGGGTCTGTTAGTGAAATAAAGAAACCTAATCCGCAAGGATATTACGCGTACACAAAATATAAAGGTGAAGAAATAATTAAAAAGTTTGCAAAAAAATACAATTATCAATTTGGAATATTAAGGTATTTCAATGTGGCTGGTGCAAGTTCATCAGGTAAAATTGGGGAAATAAACACTTCTCATGGTCATTTAATTAAGAATATTGCTATACAAGCTTTTAAAAAAAAACCATCTATTTCAATTTATGGCAATGATTACAAAACAAAAGATGGAACCTGTATTAGGGATTACATGCATGTGTCAGATCTAACAGATATTCACATTAAAACTTTAAAATTTATAAATACTAAATCAAAATCACTAACTCTTAATTGTGGTTATGGTAAAGGCTATTCAGTTTTAGATATTGTAAAAATATTAAAAAAAATTAATAATAAATTAATAATAAATTATCAACCTAAAAGAAATGGTGATATTGCAAAAATTTATGCTAATACTAAAAAATTTCAAAAAATTTTAAAATGGAAACCAAAATATAATAATATTAATAAAATAATTAAAAGTGCTATTAAATGGGAAGAGTATTGTTAGTAGTTTTATTATCGATAAAATTAACTAGTTAATTACAGTTACTCAATTTATATCAACATTCAATTGTTAAAAATAAAAATCTGATATACTAAATAAAAAGATTTAAAAATATGAATAATAAAAAAATAGCTGTAATTGGACTGGGATATGTAGGATTGCCGCTTGCAATTGAATTCAGTAAAAAACGTAAAGTAATTGGCTTTGATATTAACAAGGATCGTATTGATGAGCTTGAGCGAGGAATTGATATAACTGGTGAAATGAGTGAAGAAGAACTTAATGAAGGAATTCACTTAAATTATACAACTAAGTTAGATAACATTAAAGACTGTACTATTTTTATTATTACCGTTCCAACTCCAATTGACAAACATAAAAAACCTGACTTAACTCCATTAGAAAAATCTAGCAGTTCTATTGGTAAAATTATTAAAAAAAATGATATTATTATTTATGAATCGACTGTTTACCCAGGTGCAACAGAAGAAGTATGTGTACCAATCCTTGAACAACAATCAGGCTTAATATTTAATAAGGATTTTTATTGTGGTTATTCACCAGAACGTATTAATCCTGGGGATAAAAAACATAGGATAACTGATATTAAAAAGATAACCGCAGGTTCAACACCTGAGATCGCAACTGAAGTTGATGAATTATATCAAGAGATAATTGTCGCTGGAACTCATAAAACAAACAGTATCAAAATAGCAGAAGCAGCGAAGGTAATTGAAAACACCCAAAGAGATTTAAATATTGCACTTATTAATGAACTTGCACTTATTTTCAATAAGCTAGACATTGACACTGAATCAGTATTGAAAGCTGCTGGTACTAAATGGAATTTTTTACCCTTTCGTCCTGGGCTTGTGGGTGGGCACTGTATAGGTGTTGACCCATATTACTTAACTCATAAAGCTAATGAGGTTGGTTACAATCCAGAGATGATTTTAGCTGGAAGAAAACTGAACGACAACATGGGAGTGTATGTGGCAAATGAAGTTTCCAAACTTATGAAAAAAAAAAATATTCACGTAGCGAATGCTAATATTCTTATTATGGGTCTATCTTTTAAAGAAAATTGTTCTGATCACCGCAATACTCGTGTGATTGATTTGATTAAATTATTTAAAAGTTTTAATTGTAATGTGGATGTCTATGATCCTTGGGTTAATAAATATCAAGCTGTTCAAGAATATAATATCAAACTTATTGATAAGCCAATAAAAGATCAATACGATGCAATCGTACTAGCTGTTGCACATGATGAATTTAAATCGTTATCTGAAAAACAGATTAGAGCCTTCGGTAAAGATAATCATGTATTGTATGATGTCAAATACTTACTCAAGGCCAATGAATCTGATGGCAGGCTCTAAATGATTAGGCAATCTTTTTTAAATATTTTTTTCTTAAATTAGAGAAGAACCTTCTAATAAAAGCAGCACCCACCCCTAATGTAATAGCAAATAGAATTGAGAATAGTCCATATAAAGTTGGCATCTCTACTGAAAGTTTTTTAATAAACATTGATAATGGATTCAAATTATTCACATCAATTTTGGTTACATTTTTAATAACCTGCTCTGTGAAGAAAGTTTCATAAGCAATAGCTATTCCAACCAATAACAATAAAATAGCTAAAAGAGTTTTCAATCCACTGCTATCAATTGTCTCCCCTAATTTTTGACCTACTTGAACTCCTACAATAGATCCAAAGACTAACATTGCTACTAAAATTAAATCAATGGAACCATAATTAAATGCATGAAGAAAAGTTACAATCACACTTACAAAAATAGTTACAAATAAAGATGTACCTGGGATTAATTTAGTTGGCATTCCAATAATATAAATCATTGCTGGTACCAAAATAAAAGCACCTCCTATTCCCATTATGGCAGCAATAAATCCAACTATTAAGCCAATAATGATTGGTGTAAAAGCACTCTCATATAATTTTGATTTAGGAAAACGCATTTTAAATGGCAGTCCATGTATCCAATAATGAACATGCAGTTTCTTTTTAATAATGATTTTTTTCCTAGCTTTCTCAATTTCCCCTAATCCTTCAACTAACATTGCCGTTCCAATGATTGCTAAAATGTACATATAGGCCAGTGATATTACGATATCAATTTTTCCAATTCCTTTAAAATAAGTAAATGTCCATATTCCAAGCAGTGTTCCAATAGATCCACCTACTACAATCATTAAACCCATTTTATAATCAAGTGTATCTTTTAAATAATGTGTTGTTGAACCAGAAACAGATGTTGCAAGAATATTGTTTGCTTCATTTGCTACTGCATAAGCAGGAGGTACGCCTAAAAAAATTAAAAAAGGTGTCATTAAAAAACCACCACCTACACCAAAGAGACCAGACAAAATACCAACAACTCCACTTAAGGCAAATATTGCAATAATATTAACTGAAACTTCAGCAATTGGTAAAAAAACATCCATAGAATTATAAATAACTAATTATGCTTCAACTATAACATTGTCAATAAATAGATAAAATAATGAATCAATTAAATCTAATTAAACAAAGGAAATTATCTACAATTACTAACTAAGTATAATAACAAGCCAATGAAAGTTGTTCCTTAGAAAAATTAATTATCAATTATTAAGATTGAAAATTTAATTATTATTAAATTGTTATAACTCCTTATTTTTAAAATATAATAAATACCACTTTAAAAATTTTTTTATTCCATCTTTATAACTTGTTTTAGGATCATATCCTGTGAGTTTTTTGAGCAAAGTAGTGTCTGATAAAGTCATTTTAACATCTCCTTTTTGCATGGGCATATAATTTCGTATAGCTTTTGCACCAAGTTCTTTTTCTAAAGAATTAATAAAATCTAAAAGGTAAACTTTTTGAGTATTACCAATATTTAGAACTCTAAATGGTGCAACAGAAGACAAGCTGTCATTTTTAATTTTTCCCAATTGTTTTAAATTAGGGGCTTTATTTATTAATGCACAGACAGCTCCAACTATGTCATCAATGTAAGTGAAGTCGCGATACATCTTGCCTTTATTGTAAATATCAATCTTTTTTTTTTCAATTATTCCTTTGGTAAATTTAAATAAAGCCATGTCTGGTCTTCCCCAAGGACCGTAAACAGTAAAAAATCTCAACATCGTAATTGGTATTTTCCATATAGTTGAGTATGAGTGGGCTATACTTTCTGTTGATTTTTTTGTTGCTGCATAAATACTTAACTGTGTTTCTGTTTTATCAATTTCTTTAAAAGGTAATTTTTTATTTGCACCATATACGGAAGAGCTTGATGCAATTAATAGATGCTTAACATTAACTTTTTTGGCAAGTTCGATTATATTATAAGTTCCAATTATATTTGAATCGAGGTAAACACGAGGGTTTTCGATGCTATAACGAACTCCAGCTTGTGCAGCTAAATGAATTATAATTTTTGGCTTAAACTTTAAAATTACTTTGCTTAAAGTATTTTTATTTTCAAGCTTACTTTTAGTAAACGAAAATTTTTTATACTTTTTTAAAATTTGGTATCGTTTTTTTTTTAATTTAACATCGTAATAATTATTCATAGAGTCAAACCCATGAACAATATGACCTTTGTCTAAAAGTTTTTTTGATAAATGAAATCCAATAAAGCCTGATGATCCAGTAATAAATATTTTCATAAATTTTATTAGTATTATAAAATAATTTAAAAAATCAATAAACACATTATTTGATAATGTTTATGACTCTAATATACCAATAAGTAGGCTTTAAAATTAGAAGTTTATTATTTTTAATGAAATTGAATTAGAGTGCCAACAATAATCACTCCCCAATATGCAGAAAGTCCTAAAAATATACCTGTTTTTAATTTGTTTTTTTTAATTTCAGAAGGTAAATTTTTTAGCAATGTAGGCATTATTAAATCTAAATAACACTTGATTAATATTTGTCAAATAATTATTTAAATGTAGGAAATTTATTTTAAAACTGTTTTTATCTTCTGGGCTAATAGATGGTTGCTCCAAAAACCTTGACATCTTCGCCTTCAACACCAAGCACCAATCTTCCAAGAAATTCACCTTTAATCTCTTTACTCTTTTGTTTGAATAATACAGTGATATTCAACCCTCTTCTAAGGCATCCAAATGCATCGTAATCTTCTGATAAACTAGTCAATAATTTATTATTAGCCCATTGTTTTCCAAGTTCTACTTCATTTGCACCAAATAACATTTGAGTTCCAAAATCTTTAGTAAATCCACCATAGTCTTTCATATTTGATGTTTTAACAAGATTATCCCAAATAGGTTTAGCAATTGCTATAATCTCACTGTCTGTTTTCTCTAGAAGATTCATAATCTAATTTTTTTAAGAAGCTTTTCTCTTCTCATTCTCATCAACAATATGATAAACAGGCACTTTCTCTAGCGAGAATTTACCAGTTTTTGGATCACGTCTTGAAACAGTTAGGCAGTGCCAATTGTCATCATCCAATTTCATATGGTCGCCTCTATAATAATAACCGGGCCAACGAGTTTCTTCACGGAACATTGTGTGCTCTGTTACACACTGTGAAGTTAAAGCTCTGTGTTTTAATTCCCAAGCTCTCATAAGTTGGTGTAGATCTTCAGCTCCAACTTTCTCTAAATCTTCCTCTAGCCACGCTAACAATTCTAGGCCTCTTTTAAGCATATTACCATTAGTCATATAATTGGTTGCGATTCCTCCAACATATTCATCCATAATTCTTTGTAAACGTTGAAGTCCTTGAATTGGAGAAATATAACTTGGTGAAACTGTTCCACCAGTGATCTCATTTTGAGCTACTTGATATGTCTCTAAAGGTTTAAATATAGCTACTTTAAAGTCCTCACATTGTTTATCTGAAACTTTAATATTATCTGCTTTTTTATCCTCAATGTATTTAACTGCCGCTTTTGCAGCTAAACGTCCTTCAGTAAATGAACCAGATGAAAACTTATGTGCACTTCCACCTACTGTATCACCTGCACCAAAAAGACCATCAATGGTTAACATTCTATTGTAACCCCAAAAATACTCTGGTGGAGATAAATCTTCAGGACCACTAACCCAAGCCCCAGAGCAAGTTGCATGAGAACCCATAACGTATGGTTCTGATGTAGTTAGTTCAGGATTTGTATATTTTGGGTCAATATTTTGTGAAGCCCAAACTACAGCTTGACCAACAGTCATTCCTAAAAAATTTTCCCAACCAACTGTCTCTAAATGTGGATCTTGAAAAGCTTCAGTAGTAACCATGTGAATGGGTCCACCACCTGCAATAGTTTCTTGAATAAATGCATGATTTCTAAGACAAGTTGGAGTTGGGTGATGATCTATATATTCACCAACTAATTCTTTAGTTTGATCATACCATTTTTTCTCATAATTCTCTCCATTTGCATTTTGAGTGTAAGTTTTAAGGTGCAAAAAGTAAGCTCCAACTGGACCATAGCCATCTTTAAATCTACATAACACAATTCTGTTTTCCATTTGTGTCATTTTAGCTCCAACAGCGATAGGTAATGCATAAGCAGAACCATTACTCCAAGGCGCATACCAAGTTCTTCCCATTCCTTCACCAACCGCTCTTGGTTTAAAGATATGAGATGCTCCACCTGCTGCAACTATTACAGTTTTTGATCTAAATACATGATAGTCGCCTGTTCTCATATTAAAACCAACGGCGCCACCTACTCTATTTTCTTGAGCTTCATCCATTAAAAGATGAGTAATCATTATTCTATTATAAATTTTGTCAGCTGATTTTTTTGCAGCTTCTGCAACGATTGGTTTGTAGCTTTCTCCATGAATCATAATCTGCCACTTACCTTCTCTAAGGTAGCGACCAGTTTTTTCATTTTTCATCATTGGTAAACCCCATTCATCAAACATATGAACTGTTGAGTCAACATGACGAGCCATGTCGTAACCTAAATCTTCTCTAACCATACCCATTAAGTCGTTACGGGCGTATCTTACGTGATCTTCTGGTTGATTTTCTCCCCACTGCATTCCCATATAACAGTTAATAGCGTATAGACCTTGAGCAACCGCTCCACTTCTATCAATATTTGCTTTTTCTACACAAATAATTTTCATGTCTCTTCCCCAGTGTCTAGCTTCAAAAGTAGCACCAGTTCCAGCCATTCCACCACCAACAACTAGAACATCGCAATCTTCGTAATGTGTTTTGTGTTTAGCCATTAGTAGTAAACTCCTTTTTTAAATGTATCTTTTGGTACAGATGGCAACTTACCGTCAATATTTAAGCCATTAGGTTCTGTATAAAGCATTTGAGAGTTAATCTCACCTTGATCGGGTTTATCACCATCAGCTAATTTAGGAATAAATTTACCCCAGGGTTTTGTTGTAATTGGAGAAACAAAATCTTTAGTAGTTCCATTTCTAAATTTAATTTTCCAAGAGATGGTTCCTTTTTCCTCTTCACGTCTAACTCTAACACTATGACCCATGGGAGCAAAGTCTGCATAACCACGAACATCAATCGCATGGTTAGGACAAGCTTTGACGCAAGAATAACATTCCCAACAAAAGTTTGGTTCAATGTTAACAGCTCTTCTAATATTCTCATCTATGTGCATGATATCTGATGGACAAATATCCACACAGTGACCACATCCATCACATCTCGTCATATATACAAAAGTTGACATATTATTTTACCTCTTTCCTTTTAATAGTGTTTTGGTTGTTCTCTTTTAATACCTAGTCCAAATTGTTTTGGTGCATCTGCTAATGGAGGGAGATTATCTCTAGATCCATCTGCTTCTGCTAAGTTTTTTTGGATAGCTGCACCAGGTTTGTAAATCATGTGTGCAAATTTTGACCAATAAACTCCCCCAAATAAAACAATGTTTGAGGTAATAAATAAAACTAAAAATATATATCCTAGTCCAGTTGATCCTGAGAATTGAAAGTAAGACCAAGCAAGTCCAGTAGTTGCACATGCAAGAAGTGCTAGAACAAACAAGTCTGCTTTAATAATTCTGTACCAAGGATGAGCTTCTGCAAGTACATCCACTCTTAAAAATAACCAAAACCAATATCCACCTACACAAGTCATTATTGCTCCAACATGCCAAATCATAGGCCAAATTGTTGGTGCAGCATTTCCTGTTCCCGTGTATCCAAAAACTAATACTACTGATGCTACCCAAAATAAAATAGTTCCATACATTCCCATGACATGAGCAATTCTTCTTTTACCAGCGCCTAGTTCTGCAGTAGTTGCAATATCATGTACTACAGTTTTTAAAATAATTGCTGTTTTTTCACCTGCACCAATTTCTCTTTCTGCAGCTAATTTTGCTTTTTTTGCATTATTGAAAAAATAAGTAACATTCTTGTGATGTATCATCTGAACAATCGTTCCAATAACGATTAAAGCCAACATTACTAAAACAAAGCCTTGAATGACTGATGGAGAAACTGATTCTGCTAGTGCAGAAAATGGACTAATTGACATCATTTAGAATATTACCCTTTATAACTATTTTGTTGAAACTTAATTTTGAGTTTTTAATATAGTTGAAATGATAGATCAACCGTTATTAGGTGCGCTAATTATCAATCAAAAATACAACTTACACTTTACGTTTATAATGTTGTTTTAAAGGGATAACTGACCTTACACCACCTTGTGGATTTTCAACATCATCCTTTCTTCTTGGAATTAAATGAATATGACAGTGCATGATTGATTGTCCAGCAATAGCACCTGAATTTATTCCAATATTGAACCCTTTAACTGAAGGATCTTTTAATATTATTTCGTCTTTAATTTGTTTGATAAGGTTATTGCAGGCAATTACCTCATCATCACTTAAATCAAAATAATCTTTAACATGCCGCTTTGGAATAACTAAACAATGAAATTCAGACACAGGATATGTATCATAACTAGCATAGGCGAACTCATTTTCAGCAGCTAGACCACTTTGTTTAGAGTTGCAGAATAAACAAGGGTTGTTTGGGTCAAACATAATTTTATCTATAGATAGAGCATTTATTAACTTCACTTTTATAAAAAGTAGATAGTATTTTATAAAATTTTAAACTTTTCCTCTTCCATTTAATTTCCTTAATATCTTTTATTGATGCAACACCTTTTCCAGAACCAATAAGAAGAATCTCATCATATTCTGATAAAGTTTTGATCAATATATCTTTGTTAATAATCTTGCCTAATTTTTTATAAAAAAATTTATAAGTAATACCCTTATAAATATTATTTATTGGAGAGTGCACTTTATCATCTTTTATAAATAACAAGTTTGAAGTTCCACTTTCTAAAATCATATTTTTATAACAAAGACCGACATCTGAAGTGGAGTTATCCATTTTAGACAAATGTTTTAATATAAAGTTATATTTAAGATTTTTATACTTTGGGTCAAATCGTTTGTGACTAATAAGCTTTAAATTAAAATTTAATTTTGGTGTTTTTCTATTTCTTAAAGAAATTGATATCATCTTTTTATTTACAGCAACTCTTAAAAGATGATTGTAAGATTTTTTTTTATCAATATTTAATTTGATTAATTTAAGAATATTCTTTTCAAGATTTGGCGCATTTAATTTATAAATCTTTAAAGACTTTATTAAATTTTTAATATGTTTTTTAAAAAAAAGTATCTTAGCTGGTTTTCCAAAGATCCACATCGTAGTGAACACACCATTATCCCCCCAAAGATCTTTAAAATTAATCTCTTTGTAAGTTTTATGCTGATAAGATTTTTTTAATAAGTAAATTACCATTTTCAGTTAAAAAAGATTCGGGGTGAAATTGAAAGCCATATACTTTGTCTTTATTATTTTCTATTGTCATTGCTGTATTTGAAATAGCACACCTCATTGTAATTTCAAAATTTTTTGAATTAAAAGGCTCTTTTAATTTTAGAGAATGATATCGACCCACAGTGAATTGACGATTTTTTTTGAACAATGAATTTTTACTAGTTACTTTTATTTTAGATTGAAAACCATGATAAATCTTTTTTTGCTCGATTATTTTTCCATTTTCACAGTGCAAAATTTGTTGAAACCCAAGACAAATACCAATAATTTTTTTTTTACCTTTGTATTTTTTATAAATTTTAGAGCTAATGGGATAATCTTTTGGAGCACCTGGGCCTGGTGAAAAAACAATAATATCAGCTTTTTTTAATTTATTTTGATTTATTTTATTAAAATTGGTACAAACCACTTCATCAAAATTTTGAAATTGATGTACTACGTTTTGAGTAAATGAGTCTTGATGATCGATAATGTATATCATTTGTAAAGATCCATTAATGATTTTGCTTTAATGTAGTTTTCATTAAATTCATGAGTTGCATTACTGTCAATTACAACACCAGAGGCTACAGATATTTCTGATTTACCTTTAAAATTTAGTATTGATCTAATGATAATATTAAACCGCATATCTCCATTGAATTTTAAGTAACCAAAGCTGCCTGTGTAAATATTTCTATTTTGTTTTTCCTGCTTATTTAACAAATTTAAAGTGCTAATTTTTGGACATCCAATTACTGATCCACCAGGCATCATCGCTTTTATAATCTCTAATGAAGTAACTTTATTCTTGAGCTGACCTCCTATTAAACTCACGTAATGATAAAGATCCTTGTATTCCTCAACTATCTTTTTCTTTAAGATTTTTACTGTGCCTGGTTTGCATATTTTAGATAAATCATTTCTTTCCATATCAACAATCATGTTGTGCTCTTTGGTTTCTTTTAAGTTTTTTCTAAAAAAAGTAAGGGCTTTATTCTTATCTAATTTTTTGGTTTTCTTTAAAGTGCCCGCTAT
>Ga0209710_1002253_pt1 | contig 13751 bp, 9 predicted proteins | sample ArcticOcean_MG_C_5_FD_187436 | JGI IMG/M metagenome (GOLD analysis project Ga0209710, IMG submission 187436) | Marine microbial communities from western Arctic Ocean - ArcticOcean_MG_CB4_138 (SPAdes) (version 2) | ecosystem: Environmental > Aquatic > Marine > Oceanic | place: Arctic Ocean: Canada...
AAAACCTTCTTTAATGGCCTCTTCTGTCAATGAAGAAATCCACAAACGTTGCACTTCTCCTTTATAATTGCATTGGTTAATTACCCAACGTTGAATAAGTTCTCCTTCTGTTCCCGCATCTCCGCAATTGATTACAACAGATGCTTTTTCGAACAAAGATTTTACAATATTAAATTGTTTTTTAATACCAGCATCACCCGTAATTTTCGTGTCAAAACGTTCTGGCAACATGGGAAGGTTGTTCAAATCCCAACTTTTCCAATGTGGTTTATAGTCTTTAGGCTCTAAAAGTGTGCACAAATGACCAAATGTGTAGGTAACTGCATAGCCATTGCCTTCGTAGTAGCCATCACGTTTTGTGTTGGCTCCCAGTATGGAAGCAATTTCTCTAGCGACACTCGGCTTTTCGGCAATACAGACTTTCATTGGTTATTTTTGATGGTTGAAAAGTAAGGAAATATTTAAGATTTTTACTGTAAAGTTCATAAGTTCAATAACTATTTTACTAGCGCTAATTGAATTCGTTTTCTAACGACATCTACTTCCAAAACTTTTACAATAATTTGTTGCTGTAAAGTCACAATTGCATTTACATCTTTTACAAAAGTATCGGATAAATTAGAAACATGAATCAATCCACTTTCTTTGGTTCCAATATCAACAAAACAACCAAAATTGGTAATATTATTTACAATTCCAGGTACCATTTGACCAATTTTTAAATCTGCAATTGTTTTAATACTCGCATCAAAAGAAAATACTTTTGCTTTTGCTCTTGGATCTACACCAGGTTTTTCTAATTCTTTAATAATATCTTGAAGTGTGGGTAAACCAATGGATTCGGTGGAGTATTTTTCCAAAGAGATTGTTTGTAGAATTTCTTTATTTCCAATGAACTCAGAAATATTTTTCTTTAAATCTTTGGCCATTTTGTCAACCAATCCATAGCTTTCGGGATGCACGCCAGAATTATCTAAAGGATTCTTTCCACTTTTAATTCGTAAAAAACCAGCAGCTTGTTCAAACGCTTTTCCTCCTAAACGAGGAACTTTTTTTATGGATGTTCTAGAGGTGAATGAACCATTTTTATTTCTATAATTTACAATGTTTTCTGCAATTTTTGGACCAATTCCAGAAACGTAACTTAATAAGGATTCACTTGCAGTATTTATATTTACACCAATGGTATTTACACAACTTTCTACCACGGTATCTAAAGATTTTTTTAGTTTGGTTTGATCTACATCGTGCTGATATTGTCCAACGCCAATCGATTTTGCGTCAATTTTCACCAATTCAGCCAGAGGATCTTGCAATCTTCTTCCAATAGAAACAGATCCACGGACAGTAACATCGTAATTAGGGAATTCGTCTCTTGCAATTTTTGATGCAGAATAAATAGATGCTCCGGCTTCACTCACCACAAAAACATCCAAGCTATTTTTAAACTGAATTTTTTTAATTAGTTGTTCCGTTTCTCTTGATGCAGTTCCGTTACCTATGGCGATGGCTTCAATTTTATGAGCTTCTGCTAATGAACTGATTTTTTTAATAGCTTCTATGGTTTGATTTTGGGGTGCATGCGGAAAAATAGTTTCATTGTGTATTAAATCTCCTTGTTCATTTAAACATACAATTTTACATCCAGATTTAAATCCTGGATCAATTGCAAGAATTCTTTTTTCACCAAGAGGAGCGCCTAAAAGTAGTTGCTTTAGATTTTTAGTAAATACAATAATTGCAGCTTCATCTGCTTTTTCCTTTGCGATTGATATTGCTTCATTTGACAACGACGGAAATAAAAGGCGTTTAAAAGCGTCTTTTATTGCTAATTGAATTTGAGCTGCACAGTCATTTTGAGAACGAATAATTCGATCTTCCATTTTTTGAAGTGCGCTCTCCGCATCGATTGCTATTTTTACACGAATAAAGCCTTCATTTTCTGCTCTTAAAATGGCTAAAAAACGATGCGATGGAATTCTTTTTAAAGATTCTTGCCAATCAAAATAATCTTTAAATTTCTGCGCTTTCTCTTCCTCAACTTTACTTTTAATAACTTTAGATGAAATGGTTCCAAATCGTTCTAATTGATGTCGAATATTGTTTCGAATATCTGTGCGTTCATTGATCCATTCGGCCATTATAAAACGAGCGCCTTCCAAAGCACATTCGATAGTTTCAACCTCGTTAGAAATGTATTTTGATGCGGTGTATTCTAAATCATTTACACGCTGACTCATGATCATTTTAGCCAAGGGCTCTAGTCCTTGTAAACGTGCAGTTTCAGCCTTTGTTTTTCGTTTTTTCTTGTAGGGTAAATACAGGTCTTCTAAAGAAACTAAATCTCTAGAAAGGTTTATTTTTTGTGTGAATTCGTCGGTTAAAACCAACTGCTCTTCTAAGGCTTTTAGAATTGTTTTTTTTCGTTTTTCTAAGGCTTCAAAAACTTCTTTAAACTTTACAATTTCACCAATTTGAACTTCATCTAAATTTCCAGTTCTTTCTTTTCTATAGCGGGAGATAAAAGGAATGGTAGCATCTTCATTTAATAGCGAAATGGTGTTTTCTACAGATTTTGAAGGGAGTTGTGTTTGCTGAGTTATATAGTGGAGCATTGGTGTTTTTTATTTGGTATTGACAAAATAACGAAAACGGATTGCTATGGTCTTTTTTTTTGAAAAGAAAGCGTACACTTCTTTAAAACTAAGCGCATGTTACTGGTTTTGAATTACAATTTTACCTTTTACTTTTCGCTGCATCATTTCTTCTAATGCTTTGGAAGTTTCCTTTAAAGGAAATATTTGATGAATGTGTGGTTTTAGTTTTCTTTGAGAGAACCATTGCATAAGTTCCATGGTATTCTGATAGTTTTTTTTCGGAAATTGCATGGCAAAATTCCCCCAGAAAACACCCACAATTTGACAGCCTTTCAGTAACGTTAAGTTCAGGGAAATTTCAGGAATTGTACCAGCTGCAAAACCGACTACAAGAAATCTTCCTTGCCAGGCAGTTGCTCTTAAAGCTTGCTCTGAATAGTGGCCACCAACAGGATCATAAATGACATCCGCACCTTTTCCGTTTGTGAGTTCTTTAATTCTTTTTTTTAAATTTTCTTTCTCATAATTGATCGTTAGATCCGCGCCATATTGTTTGCAAAGTGCTAGTTTTTCTTCTGTAGATGCCGCAGCGATTACTTTTGCCCCCATCAACTTACCCAATTGAAGCGCCGCTAAACCAACGCCTCCAGAGGCTCCTAAAACAACTAAGGTTTCTCCTTTTTGTAATTTAGCGCGGTCTTTCAGTGCATGGTATGATGTGCCATAGGCCATTAAGAAGGAAGCAGCAATTGAAAAGTCCATGTTTTCAGGCTTTGGAAATATAGCATTTGATTGTACGATAACTTCCTCTGCAAAACCCCCGTTCATTGCAAAACCAAAGACAGCATCTCCAACTTTAAGTGCGGTTACATTTTCTCCTATTTCTTTTACAATACCAGCAATATCGCTTCCTGGGATAAAGGGTAATTCGGGTTTGAATTGATATAGACCTTGAATAATTAATGTATCTGGGAAGTTTACACTACACGCTCTTACGGCAACTAAAACCTCGTCTTTTTTAGGTTTCAGGGATGCTACTTCTTTATATTTTAACGTCGATGGAAGTCCGAATTCCTCACAAACAATTGCTTTCATAGTTTCTATTGATTCTTAGATTAGAGTCAGCCAATTTAAATTTTTTAAAGTACTTTTTCAAAAGCCATTCTTTTATCGCCGTAATTGGTATAAATAACGCCACAATATTGATAGCCTAGTTTTTTGATAAGGGACTGCATGCCCACGTTCTCTTCATGCGTATCAATTTTTAAGCTTTGGATCTTTTGTTTGTTTAATTGTTGATGAAATGAATTAAATAACTGGGCTGCTAGTCCTAACTTTCGGAAGCTTGCCTTGATAGCCATCCGATGAATGACGCCATATACTTGATTTTCATCCACCTTCCATTTTCCTTCGATTACTTTATAGGTAGGTTCTTTTTGCGTGGTAAACATAGCCGTAGCAATGACCTTACTTTGTTTATTTACAAGCACATAACTTTCTCCATTTTTAATGTCACTTTCAACTTGTGCTACATTTGGATACCCATTTTGCCATTGTTCAATTTTTTGAGCTGCTAAATGCTTCTTGGCGTCTGCAATGATCACCATGATATCAGAAATGTCTTTAAAAGTGGAACGTCTAATTTGCATTGAAAAATTTTAAATAAAAAAAGCCACGAACTCACAAAATTAATACTTGTGAACGCGTGGCTAAATTTAGTTTATTCTTTTTACGCAGGAATTGCTTCTTCGCTGTTTTTTTTTGCTTTTGAAAAGTCAATAATTTCTTGATTGTGTAAAATATCTTGAATTGTTTGCCGCTTTCTAATTAAGTAATCCTTTCCTTGGTGGACCATTACCTCTGCTGGCAAGTATCTAGAGTTGTAGTTTGATGCCATAGAAAAACAATAAGCTCCGGCATTGTGGAAGCACAAGACGTCTTCTTCAGAAATTTCAGAAATTCTTCGATTCGAGCCAAAGGTGTCTGTTTCACAAATATATCCAACCACAGAGTAATAGCGATCTCTTCCTTCGATATTAGAAATGTTTGTGATGTGGTGATAGGAATCATACATCATGGGTCTTACCAAATGGTTAAAGCCAGAATCTACATGCGCAAACACTGTTGAGGTGGTCTGCTTTACTACATTTACTTTGGCTAAAAAAACACCTGCTTCAGAAACTAAAAACTTCCCAGGCTCAAACATTAATGTAATTTCTTTTCCATATTCAACACAAAAATCATTGAATCTCTCTGACAATTGCAATCCTAACTGCTCAATGTCTGTGGAAATATCCCCTTCTTTGTAAGGTACTTTAAAACCGCTTCCAAAATCAATAAAATCGATGTTTTCAAACTGTTTTGCTACGTCGAATAAAATTTCTGTCGCACGTAAAAAGGTGTCAATATCTAAAATATCAGATCCTGTATGCATGTGAATTCCGTTGATATTCATTCCTGTATTTTCAACGACTCTTTTTATGTGTGGTACTTGATGAATAGAAATTCCAAATTTAGAATCGATATGTCCTACGGAAATTTTCGAATTTCCACCTGCCATAATGTGTGGATTTATGCGCACACAAACAGGAATCTCTGGATGTTTTTGTCCGAACAATTCTAAAATAGAAAGGTTGTCAATATTAATTTGTACGCCTAATTTGGCAACTGCTTCAATCTCTGTTAAAGAAACTCCGTTTGGCGTAAATATTATTTTTTTAGGATCGATGCCTGTGGTAAGTCCTAATTGCACCTCTTGAATAGATACCGTATCTAATCCTGCGCCAATGTGCTGTAAAAACTTTAAAATATTAACATTCGAAAGTGCTTTTACTGCATAATTTAATTTTAAATTTTTAACGGTGCTAAAAGCATTTGTTAATCGGTTGTATTGCGCTTCAATTTTATCTGTATCATATACATATACGGGACTTCCGTATTTGTTTGCGATTTCTAAAAGTTGTGTTCTTTCCAAAGTTAAACTAGTTTATTTTTGTCAAAAGTACTTTAAATGTGTTGCTTTCTCTTATTTGTTTAAAAATATAACATATTGTTTTATTTTGTGATTTTTATACTAAGGTAGCACAAAAAAATAGTTGAAATCCTGTTAATAACTAATTTTGGTAGGTATTTTATTTTTGTGTGTTTATTGGTACTTTAGCATGGCTTCAAACCTAATAACAGTCCCATATTTCATGAGTCAAGAAACAAAATATACAGAAGATAATATCAGGTCATTAGACTGGAAAGAGCATATTAGAATGCGTCCGGGAATGTATATTGGTAAATTAGGAGATGGTTCTTCTGCAGATGACGGAATTTATATTTTAGTCAAAGAAGTCTTAGACAACTCTATTGATGAGTATGTAATGGGAGCAGGAAAAAATATCGAAATTTCGATTCAAGGAAGTAAAGTAACCATTCGTGATTTTGGTCGTGGAATTCCCTTAGGAAAAGTTGTAGATGTAGTTTCAAAAATGAATACAGGAGGGAAATATGATTCCAAAGCTTTTAAGAAGTCCGTCGGTTTAAATGGTGTAGGAACCAAGGCTGTTAATGCACTCTCTTCTTTCTTTAGAGTGGAGTCTTCACGAGAGGGAAAATCTGCTTCTGCAGAATTCAGTCGAGGAAACTTAGAGCAACAAGATTTTTTAGAGGAAAGTTCTCGCAGAAAAGGGACGAAAGTATCATTTATCCCGGACGAAGAAATTTTCAAGAAATACAAATTCAGAAATGAATATGTAGCAAAAATGTTGAAGTATTATGTGTATTTAAATCCAGGTTTGACCATAATTTTTAATGGGGAAAGGTTTTTTTCAGAAAATGGATTAAAAGACTTATTGGAAGATAATAACAATCAAGAGGACATGTTGTACTCTATCATACATTTAAAAGGGGATGATATTGAGGTGGCGCTTACACATAGTAAAACGCAGTACTCAGAAGAGTATCATTCTTTTGTGAATGGGCAGCATACCACACAAGGAGGAACGCATCAAACGGCTTTTAGAGAAGCAATTGTAAGAACTATTCGAGAATTTTACGGAAAGAATTTTGAGGCTTCAGATATTCGTAAATCTATAATTTCTGCCATCGCTATAAAGGTAATGGAGCCAATTTTTGAAAGTCAGACAAAAACAAAATTAGGGTCTACGGATATGGGAGGAAAACTGCCAACGGTTAGAACTTATATCAATGATTTTTTAAAGACCAAATTGGATAATTACCTGCATAAAAATCCAGCAGTAGCAGACATGCTACAACGGAAAATAATACAAGCAGAGAAAGAACGTAAGGAGCTTTCGGGGATTCGAAAGTTAGCAAAAGACCGCGCAAAAAAATCAAGTTTACACAACAAGAAATTAAGAGATTGTAGGATACATTTAGGAGATGTTAAAAAACAGAACTATCTAGAAACTACCTTATTCATTACAGAGGGAGATTCTGCTTCTGGGTCAATAACAAAATCGAGAAATGTAAATACACAAGCCGTTTTTAGCCTGAAAGGGAAACCGCTAAATTCCTACGGATTGAGTAAGAAAATTGTGTATGAAAATGAAGAATTTAACCTGTTACAAGCAGCTTTGAATATAGAAGAGGGTATTGGAGACTTGCGGTATAACAATATTGTAATAGCAACGGATGCTGATGTGGATGGGATGCACATTCGCTTGCTGCTAATCACTTTTTTCTTGCAATTTTTTCCAGAATTGATCAAAGAAGGACATTTATATATTTTAGAAACACCTTTGTTTAGAGTCCGAAATAAAAAGCAAACATTTTACTGCTATTCCCAGGAAGAAAAGCACGCGGCAATTGCAAAATTAAAAGGCAAACCAGAGATCACTCGATTTAAAGGTTTGGGAGAGATTTCTCCAAATGAATTTGTTCACTTTATTGGAGATGATATTCGATTAGATCCAGTAATGTTAGACAAAGAAATGTCCATAGAGCAGATGTTAGAATTTTATATGGGAAAAAACACCCCTGATAGACAGAAGTTTATCATTGAAAATTTAAAGGTAGAGTTGGATACTATTGAAGACGAAGTATAGACTATGAGTGAAGAAATAAACGAACACGAACACGAAGAGGAGTTGAGCGGTCAAGATGCGCAATCAGATATGCTCCACAAGAATACAGATCCCTTGGAGACTATTACGAAGGTTACAGGAATGTACAAAGAGTGGTTTTTAGATTATGCTTCTTATGTAATTTTAGAAAGAGCGGTTCCTTCTTTAGAAGATGGGTTAAAACCAGTACAGCGTAGAATTATGCATTCTATGAAAGATTTAGACGATGGGCGATACAATAAAGTAGCGAATATTGTGGGTCATACAATGCAATATCACCCGCATGGAGATGCCTCTATTGCAGATGCTATGGTTCAAATTGGTCAGAAAGAATTGCTAATTGATATGCAAGGAAACTGGGGGAATATTTTAACTGGAGATCGCGCTGCAGCCTCTCGTTATATAGAAGCGCGCTTATCAAAGTTTGCCTTAGATGTTGTTTTTAATCCGAAAACTACCGATTGGAAAATGTCTTATGATGGAAGGAGAAAGGAACCGATTGACTTGCCTGTAAAGTTTCCACTTTTATTAGCGCAAGGAGCAGAAGGAATTGCAGTTGGACTGTCCACAAAAATATTACCCCATAACTTTATAGAGCTGATTGATGCGTCTATGAAATATTTAAAAGGACGCAGTTATAAAATTTTACCGGACTTTATTACCGGTGGAATTGCAGATTTTACCAACTATAATGATGGGGTTCGAGGAGGAAAAGTAAGGGTTCGTGCTAGGATTACACAATTTGATAAAAAGACATTGGTAATTAATGAAATTCCTTTTGGAACTACAACCACTACCTTAATCGATAGTATTATTAAAGCCAATGAAAAAGGAAAAATAAAAATTAAAAAAATTGAGGACAATACTGCAGCAGAAGTAGAAATATTAGTGCATTTGCCCCCAAATGTTTCTCCGGATAAAACCATTGATGCCCTGTATGCCTTTACCAGTTGTGAAAACTCTATTTCTCCACTTTCCTGCACCATTGAAGACAATAAGCCTGTTTTCGTTGGGGTTTCTGAAATGTTAAAACATTCGACAGACCTGACGGTTGAGCTGCTAAAAAAAGAACTGGAAATTCAGTTAAATGAATTGGAAGAGCAATGGCACTTTTCTTCATTAGAACGGATTTTTATAGAAAATAGAATTTATCGCGATATTGAAGAAGAAGAAACGTGGGAAGGTGTAATTAAAGCCATTGACTTGGGTTTACAGCCGTATATTAAGCACCTGAAACGTGCAATTACAGAGGAAGATATCGCACGATTGACAGAAATTAGGATTAAGAAAATATCAAAATTCGATATTGACAAAGCCAAGCAATTTATCGAGGGTTTAGAGGATAAAATAGCAGTTGTCAAAGAACATTTAGCGCGTTTAATTGAGTTTGCAATTGCGTATTTTAAACGTTTGAAAGATACGTATGGTAAAGGAAAAGAGCGGAAAACTGAAATCAGGATTTTTGACGATATTGTTGCTTCGAAAGTAGCCATGAACAATGTCAAACTTTATGTGAATCGGGTAGAAGGATTTATTGGAACCTCTTTAAAAAGAGACGAGTTTGTAACAGATTGTTCAGATATCGATGATATTATTATCTTTCGAAAGGATGGTAAAATGACGGTTACTAAGGCAGATGCGAAAACCTTTGTAGGAAAAGACATCATACATGTTGCGGTCTTCAAAAAGAAGGATAAGAGAACCGTTTATAATTTTATGTATCGGGATGGTGCAAAAGGTGCTTCCTATATGAAACGTTTTAATGTAACCTCGGTGACACGGGACAAAGAGTATGACCTTACAAATGGAACCAAAGGCTCTTTAGTGCATTATTTCACTGCAAATTTAAACGGCGAAGCGGAAGCAGTAACCATCAATTTGCGCGCTGTTGCTGGTTTGAAAAAATTGAAATGGGATATTGACTTTACAGATTTAGCCGTGAAAGGTAGAGCGGTAAGAGGAAATACGATTACAAAGTATACGATAAAAACAGTAGATTTTAAATCAGAAGGGGCATCTACTTTAAAACCACGTAAAATTTGGTTTGACGATGCTGTACAGCGCCTAAATGTTGATGAAAGAGGAGAGTTGTTAGGTGAATTTAGAGCAGAAGATAAGTTATTAATCATTACACAAAGCGGAAAAGCAAAGGCGGTAAAGCCAAATTTAGCCATGCATTTTGAAAATGATCTGATTGTTTTAGAAAAGTGGAAAGCAAACAAACCAATTTCTGTAATTTATTTTGATGGAGAGAAAGAACGATATTATGTAAAACGGTTTGTAATAGAAGCTCCAGAAAAAGAAGAAATTTTTATATCCGAACATCCGAAATCGCAATTAGAAATTGTGGCTACCGACTACAGACCATTGGCAGAGGTGTTTTATTCGAAACGCAGTTTAGCGAATGAGAAAGTTGATTTTGAAAAATTTATTTCGGTAAAAGGAATTAAGGCACAAGGAAATCAATTGACGACAGAGAAAATAAAGCAGGTGAACTTGCTAGAATCTTTGCCTTTTGAAGAAACAGCAGAAACTTCTTTGGAAGGAGTGGCGGTTATTTATGAGGAGATCATGGAAGAAAAACGATCTGTCGAAATTACTGAAAGTGATATGGATGTACCAATTTTAGAAGAGCGCACTGCAGATAAAGCGGCAATTGCTTTGCAAAGGGCAATTGCTAAAAAGAAGGCCGAGGAGAAAAGAAGGGATGATGAAAGTCAAACGAAATTATTTTAATGGAGGCAACCGCACCCTAAATTTGGATGTGAAAAAGGTTCAATATAAAATAATACAGCTACTACTAAATTAAAAAAAATGAAACGAAAACACCTATTTTTAGCATTAACGGTTTTGGGCATTACCTATACCTGGTACTATAATATTCAATATTTTCAAACGGTAGAAAATCCTTCCATGATTGGCTTTTTCAACGATGCTCAAGCAAATTTTGCAGGCAAATCTTTTGGTGCCGATTTAACGGTTGTGGTGCTTACTTTTTTTGCTTTTATGATTCCAGAATCCTTGCGTTTAAAAATAAAATATTGGTGGTTGCTAATTCCGTGTACCTTTTTAGTTGCCGTGGCATTTACTTTCCCTTTGTTTTTATATTTGAGAGAAAATGCATTAGAAAAACACAAATAAACTACTAACAGTAAAATATGGCCGCAACTGTTAGTTTTTCTTTAGGGATATAGTTTAGGTAATAAGTATGGATACTAAAAGAAAAACCTTCTTATTCCGCCTCATTCAAAGCAGTTCCTTCACGCAATTGTGTTATCCAATCATTTAGGCTTGTATTATTTACCGTTTGATCGAGATTCTCATCATTCAAAAAGGTATGAAGTTCTCCATTGGCATAAAAAACTTTCCAATTTTCAAGATCATCTAAAACAGTCTTTTTTAAATCAAGAAGCCCTCTTTTAAAGGCTGCACCGCTAACTAAACTCTTAGGGAAGTATGCACACTCGTCTTGACCAAAACTATAAAACCCACGATTTGTATTGTCTTCATAATAGCTTAAAAAACCAAAGTTAAAAGCAGGTAGTTTTACAGATAAATATTCGTAGACCTTTTGAATATTGTAGTTGTATGTTTTTTGAACGGTTTGGTCTAAATCTTCAGGTAAGAATGCATTAAAGTTCCATAATGTATCCCATTCACTATCCAGGCAAGATGTGAATAATGTTTCGTCCATAAAAATCTGACCAGCATCCACAATAATAGTTGTGGGTCTGTTTTTCCCTAATATGTCTGCCAGTTGCAGTGTATTTGAGAGCACCCCAAAACCCCCTGCACTAGAGCCCATAAAAACAATTTCCGTAATGCCTCCAGTACTTTCAAAATAGTTTTTTAAATCTTTAAGAACAAGCGTAAAATTATTGAAGCCAACCATCGTTTGATTTTCTGGACCTCCATTAGAAACATTAGCAGCTGTATTGCTGCCGGAGTGCACGTCTCCAGTAGCATATGGAACAAATACAAAGTTCCAGTCTTTGAATTGATTTTCATCCGAATTTCGGTTAATGATAAGGGCATTTTCTGAGGCTATTCTATTCAAAAAATAGTCTTTAGAATAACTGTCTCTATTGTTGTTGCATGTGAATCCATTAAAGCAAGCACCACCGCCGTCAAGAAATATGGCTAATTTTTTAGAGTTAGGGTTTAAATAAACACCATAGCCCATAGTGTCTCCATTACGAGATTTCATTTCACTGTTCTCTATCCAGCTTGCTTTGTTTGCATAATTACTGGCAACTTCCAAAAGAGTAAGCTCATTTTCTTCAACAGTATCAATAATAACATCCGCTTTATTGCATGAAATAAAAATAAAAACATATAAAAAAAGAAATAAATTTTTCATATTTATTAGATAGTATTTGAAGCAAATATATACATATAGATATATAATTTTTTTTGAAAAGAAAAATTAGTTGTTATACATTAATAATAATCTATTTTTTAAGTAAGGTTTTAAAATAGAATAATTTAGAACAGGTTTTTTAAAATTGGTTGTGCTGAGCTATATGTGTCAACTCATTTCTCCGTAATTTTTAAATAGTTTGTTGAAATTTTGGCTTGGTTCTATAACATTCAAATCAAGGGAATTCTATCCTAGTGATTTATTCCATTTTCTCAAAGAACGTCAGCTCGTAATTTGGCAACAAATTAGGCTGTGTAATTTTAATTATATCTTTTAAAACGAGGTCTGGTCTTGTAGGGGCCAGTTCGTAATACAATACGCCCCCAGTTTTCCCTTTTTTTAATGTCGGAGTATAAATTTTATCATTTTTAAACGCTGTAAACTCCGCATAAATGGCGTTGCTTTGTAACAGTTGTTTTTTGGAGGAGAAATATCCCGGTGCAATCCAAAAATCTGCATTTTTCCCCTTTTCAAAAACACTTTCAAAACTTAAAGACAAACTTCCCTTTCCTTGCGTATTTCCCCAAATATAGTCAAGGTTTGCATCTTTTAAAAACTGCGCAACAAAACTCTTTCCAGCAGGTAGATTCCAAATGTCTTTGCCCATAATAGCTCCCGATAAAATAGTTGGTTTTTTTGTGGCCGCAAGCGCACTGTTTTTTGCAGCTAAATAACTCTTTTCAATTTCTTTAAAAATACTATCCGCTTGTTTTTCTTTATCAAACAGGAGTCCGAAAAATTTTATCCATTCGGCTCTTCCCAGAGGGGTTGCTTCCAGCCAATCTCCGTTATAAACAACTGGAATTCCAGCTTTTTTAATCATGGTTAACGATTTGTCTACGGAAGAAACACTGTAGCCCACGACTAATTCGGGTTGTAAGTCCAATAAAATTTCGGTATTTAATGCCCCTTCTTTTCCGATTTCTTTAATTTTTCCGTTTGCTACCAAAGCACTTGTTTTTTCTGAAGAGATATATTGGGCATATGGGAAACCAACAATAGCAGTTTCTTCCTGCAGTAGTTCTAACATTGGAATGTGTGTCGTGGAAGTTACCACGATGCTTTTAATAGGCACCGCAAGTATCACATTATTATGAGTGGGTGTGTTGTTTAAAACATCCCTCTGTGCTAAAACTTCATATTCGAAAACTGTTTTAACATTTTGATAAGCTGCTTTTATTTGAAGTTTTTTAATGCCTTTGGTACTTAGAATATCAAAACCTTTGGCATGGTATATTTCACTTTTTGAATCCGAGTTTTGTGATTCCTTCTGAACTTCCTGTTTGCAAGAAAATACCAGGATCAGAAATATAAAAAACAATAAAATCGGATAATTTTTAGGCATCAAAAAGAATTTAATACAAGTGTACAAAAATGTTTGTTAATCTCAATTTATAAAGTACATTTGTCCTGAATTTTGGTTTTAATGTACTTGTTATTTTACATTAAATTAAAAGGGAATCTGGTTAAATTCCAGAACTGTTCCCGCAACTGTAAGCTATAAAGCTTGTAACTATTCTTTTACCACTGACAATGTATTGTTGGGAAGGTTTGTTACAAGACGCGAGTCAGGAGACCTGCCATTAATCGTGTGTTAAAAACTTTCGGGATAGAAGTTTCTGTACTAATCTTTTTATGTACATAAAATTTACCTGATTTATT
>Ga0209710_1002257_pt1 | contig 13742 bp, 9 predicted proteins | sample ArcticOcean_MG_C_5_FD_187436 | JGI IMG/M metagenome (GOLD analysis project Ga0209710, IMG submission 187436) | Marine microbial communities from western Arctic Ocean - ArcticOcean_MG_CB4_138 (SPAdes) (version 2) | ecosystem: Environmental > Aquatic > Marine > Oceanic | place: Arctic Ocean: Canada...
TCCAAACCTCCAGAGTATGCAAGTACAATTTTCTTTACATCTTTTATCATTTAATTTTCCCTAATATCAAATATTCTAAAAGTGCTTTCTGAATATGAAGTCTATTTTCTGCTTCTTCCCACACAACGCTGTGAGATCCGTCAATCACATCTGCAGTTACTTCTTCCCCTCTGTGCGCAGGAAGACAATGCATAAACAAAGCACCTTTACCAGCAATCTCCATCATATCGCTATCAACTTGCCAATCAGCAAAGTCTTTTATTCTTTCTTTTTTTTCTGATTCAAAACCCATGCTAGTCCATACGTCAGTTGTAACAATATCGACATCTTTTACTGCATCCATTGGGTCTTCAAATTCTTCGAAGTGCTTACCATTATATAAACCAGCTCTTTCAACCTCAACCTCATATCCTTTTGGTGTTGACACATGTACATTGAAATCAAGTAATTCTGCAGCTTGAAGCCATGTATTACAAACATTGTTAGAATCACCAATCCATGCAACTGTCTTGCCTTGAATAGAGCCCCTCTTCTCAATAAAGGTGTAAATATCTGCGAGAATCTGGCAAGGGTGATATTCATTGGTAAGCCCATTTATGACAGGTACTCTGGAATTTTTTGCAAACCTCTCAATTATGTCCTGCTCAAAAGTTCTAATCATAACTGCATCGCACATTCTTGATATTACTTGCGCCGCATCTTCTACTGGCTCGCCTCTTCCTAATTGAGAGTCTCTAGTATTCAAATATATACCCGTACCCCCTAATTGATGCATACCTGCTTCAAATGATAGTCTAGTTCTTGTGCTTGCCTTCTCAAAGATCATCACGAGAGTTCTGTCTTCCAATGGCAAATATTTTTTATAAGATTTATATTGATCTTTTATCCACTTAGTTTTCTCGAATAAAAGCTCGATTTCATCCCTTTCAAAGTCATTAAATTGTAAAAAATGTTTTATCTTATTCATATTTTATTAAAAAAACCTCAATCGCATTAATTAATCTATCGGATAACATTTTAGCTTCTGTTTTATTAATAATTAATGGTGGAAGCAGTCTTATAACTCTATCTGCGGTTACATTAATTAAAAGTTTTTTTTCTAATGCAATATTGACAATTTCACTACAAGGCATTATTAATTCAATACCAATCATAAGCCCCATAGATCTAATTGAGACGATATTTTTATTATTTTTTAATTTTTTCTTTAAAGTATTTGTTATCAACAATCCTTGTTCGGCTGCATTTTTAATTAAAGATTCTTTTTTAATAGCATTCAAAGTTGCTATGCCGGCAGAACAGGCTAGTGGGTTACCGCCAAAAGTTGAACCGTGTTTTCCTGGTTCCATAAGTTGAGTAGCAGTTTTATTTGCAATACACGCGCCTATCGGCATCCCTGAACCCAATCCCTTAGCTAACGTCATAACATCCGGTTTAATTGGTGAATGCTGATGAGCAAACCATTCTCCAGTTCTACCAATCCCACACTGAACTTCATCAAAAATCAATAGCCATTTGTTTTGATCGCAAATCTGTCTTAATTTTTTCAAATACTGCTTAAAATTATTCGGAATATTTATTCCGCCCTCACCTTGAATTGGCTCAACAAAAATTGCAGAAACTTTATTCTTTTTACCTGAAATCTTTTCAATTGCATCAATGTCGTCAAAAGGAACCCTAATATAACCAGACATTAATGGCTCAAAACCTGCCTGGTATTTTCTTCCGCCGGACGCAGATAGTGTACCCATTGTCCTTCCATGAAATCCACCCTCCATAACTATAATATTTGGGGTATCAATACCTAATTTATGCCCATGAAGTCTTGCTAATTTAATCGCTGCTTCATTTGCCTCACAACCAGAATTACAGAAAAATACTGAGGAAAGTTTCGAAAGCATTACTAGCTTATCAGCGAGCACTGATTGCTCTTCAATATGATAGTAATTTGAAATATGTATTAATTTTTTAGCTTGATTAGATATGGCCTTAACTAGGTCTGGGTGATTGTGGCCCAAGGTATTCACTGCGATTCCAGATAAACCATCTAAATACTTAACTTTGTTCTTATCAAACACCCACACCCCTCTCCCTTTCTCAAAAGAGATAGGAAGTCTATTATAGGTAGGCATCAAATTTTTATTCATTAATTTCATGGTACAAACAAAAAAGGCGACTTAAAGTCGCCTTTGCATCCTTTAAGATATTATAAACCAAGCAATGCTTGATGAGAAAGTCCATTAGTCATCAGAAGTAACATTGGTATTGACAACGCAGTATTAGTTCTTGATGCTAAAAGCGCTACCCGTCTTGCCTTTACTTTTTCTTCATCAGTAGCTTTTTTCATTCCAAGGATTTTTTGTTGATTTGGCCAAATTAAGCCCCATACATTAAATAACATAATTGTGCCCATCCAGGAACCAATACCAATAGCTTCATAACCATCACTTAGCAAAAATGTATCAGTAAAGCTTGATCCTAATAAAGCTGCGCCAGCAAGCCATGTAGCTAGAGCCGCCCATCTGAACCATAAAAGTGCTAAAGGAGCAACGTGCTTTGTTATTCCTGCGCCCGTCCCGTCAGCTGCTGCATCTTTTAAAGCAGGTACTTGTACAAAATTAAAATAATATAAAAGACCGATCCATGCTGTGCCGGCTATCACATGAAAAAATCTCATAAATCCATAATAAGCAGAGCTCGCGTCCCCAAGCAATCCGGTCGTACTTAACTCACCCCAATCAAGATAAACGAGAGAAATTAATATCAGCACTAAGCCTGCAATAATTGTACCTTTGATTGAATCTAATGGATTCTTCATAAACCAACACTCCTAATGTAAGATGTTAAATTGTGCAAAAACGTTATTTTACATGAAATATTTGAAGTATTCACCTTAATTTACCAATTTAAAAATGACGCCCTTATTTAATATTCTGAGAATTTAACTATGTTTGTTTTTCATCAAGGTGTGCTGTGGATGCTAATTGCAACATTCTTTTTTGCGCTAATGGGTACTTTTGTTAAATTAGGAGGTGAAAATTTCACTCCAACTGAATTAGTTTTTTATCGATCATCAATAAGTTTGGTTTTTATAATAACTATAATGAGATGGAATGACGTTTCATATTCATCGAATTATATAAAATTACATTTAACTCGATCATTAATTGGTTTTGTTTCACTGTTATTCTTTTTTTATGCCATAAATCATCTCCACTTAAGCACAGCAATATCATTGAACTATACTTCCCCATTATTTTTAGGGTTACTAATGCCTTTAATTTTAAAAAGGAAGGTGAAAAAATGGTTATTTTTAGCAGTTATAATTGGATTTGTAGGGGTTTTCTTTATTCTAAAGCCCACATTTGAAAACCAGAATCATTTTGCTGGCTTAATCGGTCTTGTTTCAGGATTGGGGGCTGCAATGGCTTATCTATTTGTAACGCAACTTGGACAGCTTAAAGAACCCGTCTTAAGGACTATATTTTACTTTACCCTGATATCAACAATCTGCTCAGCATGTATTATGCTCTTTGATGAAATACATAATATTCAGTTTGAACATATATTAAATCTTCTTGGTCTGGGAGTAAGTGCTACCATTGCTCAAATTGCAATCACCAAAGCTTACCACGTTGGAAATACTCTCGGAAATGCAGGCTTATCTTATTTAACAATAATCTTTGCAACAATAATTGGTGTTATATTGTTCGATGAGCTTATAGATTGGCAAACTGCTTTAGGAATATTATTGATTATTATTAGCGGCATATTTGCATCAAAAAAATAATTATGGCTCTAAAAGCCCGCACCTAATTGCAATTAATGCTATTTCTGCAGAGTTATTTGCATTGAGTTTTTGTTTGATATTATAAAGGTGTGTTCCGACTGTTCTTGGGCTTAAACACATCGTATCAGCTATTTCATTAGTGCTTTTTCCTTTTGCAAGATCCATAAATACCTCGAACTCTCTATCCGATAAAATTTCTACAGGATTATTTTCTCCAGATATTTGGGTAATTGCCATTTGCTGGGCTATTGCTGGTTCAAGATATTTTGTTCCACTATTTACAGATCTAATAGCCTTAATTAATTCTTCTGCTGCACTTCTTTTTGTCAGATAACCTAAAGCACCTGCACTTAATGCACGTTTGGGATGAACTGAATCCTCATGAGCTGACAGCACCAAAATTTTAGCTTTTTTATCGAATGCAATAATTCTTTCAATTGCATCAAGGCCTCCCATGCCTGGCATTGTTATATCCATAATAACGATACTTGGCTTGTGTTCTTTATATGCTGTGATCCCTAGCTCGCCAGATTCTGCCTCACAAATAACCGCCATATCTGACTCATTCTCAATTAACATTTTAAAACCCATTCTCACTACCGAATGATCATCTACTAACAATACATTTATTTTAGCCATGCCCTCTGCTACCTTTTTGGAATTACTATAATTAATTTTACGCCTTCTGATAGGCCCGTTTGCAGATCAAAAGTTCCTTTTAACGACTGCACCCTCTCTTTTATTCCTATCAAACCAAATTGTTTTGAATTTTTAAGAATTTTTTTATTAAAGCCTACCCCATTATCAGAAAACTCTAACTTTAAATTTTTCTTTAAACAGCTCAAATCAATTAAAATTTCAGTAGCTTTTGCATGCTTTAAAGCATTATTCATAGATTCTTGAATTATTCTATAGATATTAATATTAATTGCTTCACCTAAATCATTTATCTCGCCCTTAATTGTTAGTGAGAATTTTAGATTTTTATGTTGTTTCTTCCAGTTGCTTACTGCATCCCTAATGGTCTCACTTAAGCCTAAATTATCGAGCGCCCCAGGCCTTAATTTTCTAATAATATTATGCATACCGTCATATATTTGATTGGCTGCAGAAGTCACTGAAGATGCACTGGCCTTAATGTCTTTATTTCCATCAGATTTATTATTGATATTTTGTGCAAAAATTTTAATTGCAGAAACATACTGACCTAATTCATCATGAAGCTCTCTTGCCAAGCTTCTTCTTTCATCCTCAATGTGCTTCTGAATTATGGTAGTTAATTTTCTATTTTGTTCGAGTTCATCACGGGATTTTTGAGCTAAAATCCCCTCAGAAATATCTCTCATACTTACAATATCTCCAATCAACTTTTTTGACTTAGGGTCAATCAAAGGGGATGCTGAAATCGATACATCTATTAGCTTTCCATTTTTTGCTAACCTTTTTGTTTTGAAGTCATGTATAAATTTATTTTTTTTCATTAGAGTAAGATTTTTACCTAGCTCTTTTTTTAGGTAGGCAGGAATAATTAAACTTGCTGACTTACCTAATACTTCTTTTTTCTTATACCCAAATATTCTTTCTGCAGACCTGTTCCAAAAAGAAATATTCATTTTTTCATCATGGATAATCACTGCATCTGCTGTTTGTTCTGCAATCAACCCTAATCTCTTATTTTCAAACATTGTTTTTTGAAGCGAAGTCCCCATTGCATTAAAATTTAATGCAATGGACCTAAATTCAGGGACATTAAAATGCGGTAAGCGAGCATCAAAGCCTCCTTTGCCTATTTTATCAATTGCATCAAGCATATTATTTATTGGTCTCAACCACTGGCCCAGCAACCAATAAACAAATAAATTAAATAATAAGAAAAATACTAAAGTTGTTGAAAATAATGTTCTTAAATCTACCCATACGCCTCTAATCGCTCCTGATGCATTTGATTGAACAACCAATCTACCGGATTGAATTAATCTAGAATTAGATTCTTTTTTTGGACTAATAAAATTAACGAACCATTGAGGAGGGTTAATTTCTAATTTATAAGAAGATGGGGGTGATTGATAAGTTAAATCTCCTTGATCATTATAGAGAAAAATATCATTACTTCTAACATACCCCAATTGCCTAAGAAATCTTCTAATAACATCATGCGTACTTCCCCATTCTGGATTCTGGACTGATCTTACAATAATAGTCTCGAGATATTGAAGGGTGACTTTATTCGCTGACTCTACACCTTCCTGAATTGATCTTTTGGAGGAGCTCATTGTTACTGCTGCTAATGCTATTATTAGAAAAAGCATAATAAGCGTTATGAGTAAATTAAATCTTAATCTAAGAGTCATACCAAAATTATATATAAAGTAAAAAGAAAGGCTATTATCATATGATAATCAGATAATACATAGAGCATATTCATTAAAATAAAATTTTAAATATAATTTGTAATACATTAAAGTCTTATATAAGATATATATGAATTAATTAATAATATAATCACGAATTAATTAAAAGGATAGGTTTAAATGTCAATAGAGTCAGTAAATAAAGAAGATCGTGTCTTCAACCCTAGTGATGAAATAGTAAAAAATGCCAATGTTTCTGGCATGAAAAGTTATGATGCTTTGGTCAATAAATTCAAAAATGACTATCAGGGAACATGGTCAGAACTAGCTAAAGAGTTATTAATCTGGAATAAACCATTTACAAAAATTTTAAATGATGAAGATGCTCCATTCTATAAATGGTTTGAAGATGGGAAAATAAATGCCTCATATAATTGCCTTGATCGACACTTAAAGACACAGCCAAATAAAACAGCAATTATATTTGAAGCTGATGATGGAAAGGTAACCTCAGTAACATATTTAAATTTATATGAGAAAGTTTGCCAATTTGCTAATGGGTTAAAAAGTTTAAACTTAAAGGTTGGTGATCGAGTAATTGTTTATCTACCAATGAGTATAGAAGCAGTAGTCGCTATGCAAGCTTGTGCAAGGCTTGGCCTTATACATTCAGTAATATTTGGTGGATTTTCAGCTAAAAGTATTCAGGAACGAGTCGAAGATACAGGGGCAAAGCTCGTAATTACTGCTGATGGGCAGTACAGAGGAGGGAAATTAATACCTCTCAAACCTGTTGTTGATGAAGCAATTAAGATGGGTAAGTGTGATTCTATAAATAATATAATTATCTACAATCGCGCAAATACTAAATTAAATTTAACTTCAAATGACATTTTATGGGATGATTTCACCGCAAATAAACCAAAAGAATGTGACCCGGTATTTGTAGATGCAGAACACCCTTTATTTATTCTTTACACATCAGGTTCGACCGGAAAGCCTAAAGGTGTTCAACATTCGACTGCCGGCTACCTTCTTCATGCCATAAATACATGTCGATGGACTTTTGATATTCAAGAAAATGATATTTATTGGTGTACCGCTGATGTTGGATGGATCACTGGTCACACTTATGTTGCTTATGGGCCAACAGCCCTGGGTGCCACACAGTTAATTTTTGAAGGGGTGCCAACCTATCCTGATGCGAGTCGATTTTGGCAGCTCATTGAAAAACATAAGGTAAGCATTTTTTATACTGCTCCTACTGCAATTAGGGCATTAATAAAGCAATCAGAAGTTAATCCCCAGACTCATCCTAAAAATTACGACCTTAATACGCTCAGAGTTTTAGGGACCGTTGGGGAGCCAATTAATCCAGAAGCTTGGATGTGGTATTACGAAAATATTGGTAACAGCCTTTGTTCAATAGTAGATACTTTTTGGCAAACAGAAACAGGTGGGCATGTGATTACACCCCTTCCTGGAGCAACGCCAATGGTTCCAGGTTCATGTACCTTACCTTTTCCAGGCATTGAGATTGATGTTGTAGATGAGAAAGGCCAAGATCAAGAATGGGGTAACGGAGGTTTATTAGTTATAAAAAAACCTTGGCCCTCAATGATCAGAACAATTTGGGGGGACCCTGAGCGATTCAAGAATAGCTATTTTCCAAAAGAATTAGGTGGAGAAATTTATTTAGCTGGAGATGGTGCAATTCGCGATAAGCAAACAGGTTATTTTACAATTATGGGCAGAATAGATGATGTTTTAAGTGTATCAGGCCACAGGTTGGGCACAATGGAAATAGAGTCTGCATTGGTCGCAAATCAGATTGTTACAGAAGCGGCTGTTGTTGGAAGACCTCATGACATAAAAGGAGAATCAATAGTTGCTTTTGTTGTTCTTAAAGGTGAAAGACCTTCTAAAGATAATGCTGAAAATATTATTAACGATCTTAAACAATGGGTTTCAAAAGAAATTGGACCAATAGCAAAACCTGATGAAATACGATTTGGTGATAATTTACCTAAGACTAGGTCAGGAAAGATTATGCGCCGCTTATTAAGAACCTTGGCAAAAGGTGAGAAAGTAACCACCGACATCTCCACGCTTGAAAATCCAGCAATATTAGACCAACTTGGAGAAATTCTATAGAATGATACATTAAATATTGACACGGCTTTAATGAATCATAAAATTCAAATTTTTCTTAAAAAAACCCTAATCTATGTAGGTCTACCAGCACTTTCACTTCTTATAGCTGGGTTCTTAGCTTTTTACTTTTTTGTCCAATCAAATCTTGATGAGTTTAAAGATAAATTAACACAAGAAATTAGTCAGCAATTTCAAAGACAAGTTGAAATTGAAAGAATTGAAGCTAAATGGAGAATTACAAACCCAAGCCTAACTCTGTACAATCTTTCAATTTACAATAACAGTCTTGAAAAGTCGTTTGATCTAAAAAAAATACGAATCGATATCTCATGGCTCTCTCTTTTAAAATTTAAACCAATCCTCGATGAAATTATTCTATATGAACCAAATTTAGACATTGAAAAGTTTAATGATAATAAATATGCCGTAGGGGGTATTTCAATTCAAACAAGCCAAAATTCTTCTGCGAGTAATTGGATACTAAACCAAGATGAGATTATTATAGTTAACGGAAAAATAAAATGGCAAGATCATACAAGGAATGCACCTACTTTATTAATAAATAATATATCTGCAAGCTATGAATCATCAACTACTATTTCCAATCTTAATCGCCATAACTTCAATTTAACTGGGCAACTATCGAGCTTAAACAATGAGATAATAAGCATAAATGGTTATTTTGATAGTTCATCAGCAGAAAAAATAGAAAATAGTAATGGTCAATTAAGTCTATCTTTTGCAGAAGTAGATATAAATACATTAAGACCTTGGCTAGATTACCCAACTGAAATCATCTCGGCTAAAGGAAATATAGATATTAGGGGTGATTTCAACGAAGGGCGAATTACGAGAATTGACAGCCAATTAGATGTTAAAAATTTTATTACTAAAATTAATAAATTAAATGAAGAGCAACTAACACTAAAAAAATTTAAAGGGCAAATTTCTTATGAAATAAAAAAAAATATAACGATATTAACTATTTCAAAATTTGATGTCACTACAGACAATGGAATCAATATAGATCAAGGTGAATTCTCGCTATCAATAAATAATTTAGAAAAGAAAATTAATAATATTAGAATAAAATTAAACCGGATCAACCTTCAATCAGCCCACGAGCTGATAAGACACTTACCTTACACAAAACCATTCCAGTCAATAGTTCAAGAGGTATCTCCTACCGGGCAGTTAAAGGATCTAAAATTAAACTGGAAAATTTCAAATAATCAATTTCCAGACCTAGCACTTCAAGGCCAATTTTTAAACGTAAGTGTTGACCCCTATAAAAATTTTCCAGGTATAAAAAACCTAACTGGTATCGTAGATATAAAAAAAACAAGAGGGGAAATTAAATCTGTTTCAAAAGACCTAACAATTATAAAAAAAGATATTTTTAGGCAACCAATAACATTTTCTCAATTTTCAGGAATTATCAATTGGAAAGATAATTTATTTAATTTAAAAAATATAGTCATTCAAAATAATGATATTAATTTAATAATTAATGGAAATTATAAAAACATAAATTATGAAGATGGCATTGTTGATTTAGCAATAAAAATACCTTTAGTAGATTTATCTAGCTTAAAGAAATATTATCCATTACAGCTCGGGAAGAAAACTTTACACTGGCTTGATACCTCTCTATTAAAAGGTCAAGCCCAAAATACAACAATAAAATTAAAAGGGGAAACTAAAGATTTTCCTTTTGTAAATGAAAAAAATGAACCTGATTTTAAAAAAGGTGTTTTCACAGTTGAGTCTACTATAATTGATAGCTTTATTGAGTATGGTGCAGGCTGGCCAGAACTAAATAATTTCAACTTCAAAGTTAATGTTTCAAATAATGAAATTAATTTTGAAAGTATTCAGGGTGATCTTTTAGGCAATAATGTCGTAAAGATGATTGGAGCTGTATCGCCTTTCAACATTGAAGATCCGATAATGAATATTAATTTAACTTTAGATAGCCCAATCCCTAATATTATTGATGCTATAAATAAAAGTCCCATCAAGCAAGTTATGAAAGGATTTTTTGATGAAATGGAAGGTGAAGGTTTAGGGCAACTAGCTGTAAAACTAAAAATTCCACTCAAAGATGAAGAAAATATAACCTTCAAAGGTTTATATGAGTTTAAAAATAGTTATTTAATAAATAATGGCGTTGGAATGCCAAAAATTAATAATATTTTTGGATACATAGAGTTTGATGAGAATGATTTAAGAATGAATGATGTAAAAGCAAATCTATCGGGAAGTCCAATCACAATTGGCTTAAATAATATCGGTGAGGTAACACAAGTAAATATTAACGGCATTATTAACAAAGAATTTATTCATTCAACTTTGGGTAAAAATTGGGCAAATAAGGTTTCTGGTGAAGCTTTATGGATTGGTGAAATTAAGATAGGTAACAAAGCAACTAATATTAAAATTGAAAGCGACCTAAAAGGTCTTGGCTCAACCTTACCCTCTCCTTTCGATAAAAACGAAAGTGATGTAAAAACATTATCATTCACAACAGAATCAATCAATTCAAATCAAGATATTATTTCAATTGAGATTGGAGTCGATGTATTTGCAAAGTTAATAAAAGAAAATGATTATGAAGGTTTGTTTGGGATCAAAAAAGGGGTGATAAGCATTAATGCTCCCCAAATAACTATTCCCAATAACGGAGTTTTACTGATAGCTGAATTAAGTAAAGTGAACCTAGAGACCTATTACTCTCTTTTAAATAATGACAGCTCAAAAACCCTAATAACAGATGCGAATATTAACATTCAAGAATTAGATATTTATGGCTATAAAATCTTAAATTCAAATATAAAATATCTACCAAGCGATAACAATTCAAAAATACAAATTTTATCTGAAGATGTAATAGGAAATATTTTATGGAATAAAACAAACAATGAACTTAAAGCTGGTTTTGAAAAGTTACACCTCAAAACAAACAATATATTAACTGATAATAATGAATTTATTTTTTCAAACCCACCAAGAATATTTATTAAAGCAAAATCTTTAATGGTGAATGAAGATAGTTATGGTGATTTAAGCGTCACAGCATTTAAAGAAGATAAGGCGTGGAATATTGAAAATTTTAAAGTTGCTAATATCCACCATACAATAAATGGAACTGGTCTCTGGACTGATGAAAACTTGAATCCAAATACGTCTATAAACTTTACTTGGAACATAAACAATATTCAAAAAACATTTGATCAGCTATCATATCCAGAACTTATAAAAGATGGTAAAGCAAGTGTTATAGGAATGTTGAGTTGGCCAAATAGCCCTTTTGACTTTGACAAAGCATCTCTAAAAGGTAATTTTTCACTGACAGCAACAGATGGGGTAGTATTAGAAGCTAAGCCTGGTGTTGCAAGACTTTTTGGACTGCTAACACTTCAAAATCTTCCAAGAAGGTTGTCATTAGATTTTAGTGATATTTTTAGCAAAGGGTTTATATTTGATAGAATTGATTCAGGGGTAATAGTAAATAATGGTATATTGAAATCAAATAGATTCTCAATGGAAGGTCCCGCAGCAGAGGTAACGATAAAAGGTGAAACAAATATTATAGAAGAGACTCAAAATATTCATGTTGTTGTTGAACCAAGAATTAGCGATAGCCTTTCGCTGCTATCATTAGCAGGCGGTCCACTTGTAGGAGCAGCAGCTTTTATTGCCCAAAAAATATTAGAAGATCCTCTTAACAAGATTCTGTCTGATGAATATCAAATTGTTGGCACATGGGATGAGCCAGAAGAGATTGCTACTTCACGTTCTGAAAGATTTGGAGACATGATTGAGCAAGAAATATTAAGGCCCTCTTCAGAATTTCTAAATATAAAATAGATGCCTAACTTTCAAACATCAAATAAATTTATTCTTGAACCGGCTGGTATAAGTCATGATAATTTATCAAGAATAATGAATAGAATACAAAATAAGAATATTAATTATGCAGACCTTTATTTTCAATATTCGAAGAATGAGTTTTGGTCTCTTGAAGATGGTCAAGTTAAAAATGGAAGCTACTCGATTGATCAAGGGGTTGGTATTAGAAGCGTCAGTGATGAGAAAACTGCATTCACTTATTCTGATGATATTTCATTAAGTGTTCTTAATGACTCATTAAAAATTATCAACTCAATCGAAAAACAAGGGCAATCAATATCAACACCCGCCCCAAAAAGCACTAAAAAAAAATCAATTTATATAAATAATGACCCTATTGCTGGATTAGAAAGTCAAAAAAAAATTGATTTACTTGAGAAAATAGAATTAATAGCAAAGTCAATTGATAAACGCGTGATAAAAGTATCTGCTTCGCTTGCTGCTCAATATGAAGTCATCTTAATTCAAAATTACTATGGTCAATTAGTTGAGGATGTTAGGCCTTTGATAAGGCTCTCAGTAAGTGTTATATCTGAACTAAATGGCAAAAGAGAGCAAGGATCCTCCGGGGGTGGAGGTAGATATCTCCTTAATTACTTTACAGATGAAATACTTGAAGATTATGCAAAAAAAGCTGTTAAGCAATCTTTGGTTAACTTGGATGCGCGACCTGCGCCAGCAGGATCAATGACAGTTGTTTTAGGTTCTGGATGGCCTGGAATTTTATTGCATGAAGCGATTGGACATGGATTAGAGGGTGATTTCAATAGAAAAGGCACGTCTGCTTTTAGTAATATGATGGGTAAGCAAGTTGCTGCAAAAGGAATTACAGTTGTTGACGATGGGACAATTGAGAATAGGCGTGGCTCTTTAAATGTTGATGATGAAGGTAATGCCACACAAAAAACAGTATTAATTGAAGATGGGATCTTGGTCGGCTACCTTCAAGACACCCTCAATGCTAGATTAATGAATATGTCTGTCACTGGAAATGGTCGCAGAGAATCATACGCACATTCACCGATGCCAAGAATGACAAATACATATATGCCAAATGGAAAATATGACCCTAAAGAAATTATAAGCTCAGTAGATAATGGCCTTTATGCGGAAAATTTTGGGGGTGGTCAAGTTGATATAACAAGTGGTAAATTTGTTTTTTCTGCTTCTGAGGCATGGATGATTAAAGATGGTAAGTTAGATTATCCCGTTAAAGGAGCAACTATCATTGGTAATGGTCCCGACATCCTTAAAGAGGTGAGCATGGTGGGTAATGACATGAATTTGGACTCAGGTGTTGGCACGTGTGGTAAGGATGGTCAAAGTGTTCCCGTAGGCGTTGGGCAACCAACTCTTAAAATTGATAACATAATTGTAGGTGGAACTGGATAAAAAACTTAGCTTAATAGAAGTAAACTTATTTAATTCTATTTTTATAATCCAAGGTTCTCGTATCAATCTCTATCTTATCGCCATTCTCACAAAACAAAGGGACCATTAATTCAAAACCAGTGCTGATGTTAGCAGGCTTCATA
>Ga0209710_1002262_pt1 | contig 13724 bp, 8 predicted proteins | sample ArcticOcean_MG_C_5_FD_187436 | JGI IMG/M metagenome (GOLD analysis project Ga0209710, IMG submission 187436) | Marine microbial communities from western Arctic Ocean - ArcticOcean_MG_CB4_138 (SPAdes) (version 2) | ecosystem: Environmental > Aquatic > Marine > Oceanic | place: Arctic Ocean: Canada...
CAACGAAGAAGAGAATAACATTGATATCAACAACAACAACAACAACAACAACAACAACGACAATAAGACGAACACGCGTCAGCTTCAGCAGAAAACACCAACATCAATACCACCACCGAGACCAGCATCTTTAACTTTACTAGGCGAACTCAGACTACTGCGCAGAATAGAGGACTGCAAAAAACAACGAAGCGATGACAAAAAACTCTCGCGAGCGCTCGCGTTGAAACCGTTCGGCTTATGTTGCTACAAAACCGACCCTGAAATATTCTTCGCCGCCGAAAACGAAAACGAATCCGAGCGCACTGCTGCAATGATCGACGGTGCTTACGCGTTCTTACGCGGCATTAAAGTCATTCATCCCGATTACGAGTTCTTCTCGCATCACGGGTAGTAGTCGTTTTTTCCAAGTCTGTCGGTCTCAAGGAGTTGGTGGAGAGCGTGAACAACGCGACGGAGAAACTCCACCCCGACTCTCATGTCTCAATGTTAATCAATGGCGCTGCTGATATGACGAGTTCTTACCACACGTTGGCCGTTTTGAGATTGTCCAAAAAAACCAGACCGCGTATATATTGTCTGGAAAGTTTCCAGTGGCGCAACATCTGGTGGGTTTGATAGAATCTGGTTTTTTGGACAATCTCAAAACGGCCAACAAGTTGTGGTAAGAACTCGTCATATCAGCAGCGCCATTGATTAACATTGAGACATGAGAGTCGGGGTGATGGACTTACTATTACTAGGTATTGAAATAAAATAAAAACTCTCTCAACAACTCTCAATCCACAGACAGACAGCATCAGAGAGAACTGCGACTGAAAGAAGAAATAGAACAAGAAAACTTGCAAACGAATCACTTTCTTCTTCTTCCTCTTCTTCCTCTTCTTCTTCATGGTTCACTCGGTCTGCACTTTCGTGCTCGTAAGTAACACGATCGCTCGTGCAGACGACCCGTTCGTTTCGTCCAATTCTAAACCTTCGTCGTTCGAGCTCGCAGGTGATAATAATAGTAATAATAACATAAATAAAAGGAATAAAAGGAACGAAATGAACGGGCGAAAGATGAGAGAGTCGATCGAGAAGGTTTTGATCGAAGTGCAAGCGAGCGCTGTTTGCGCGAGCGGTGGCAGTAATCGATTCTTTCTGCGCGATGAATGCGAAGATTGTACTGATGTGGACGATGGATGGGATGGGACGAGGTTTGCGGATTCGAGCGCGAGAGCGCTCGTGTGCGGCGTGTCTTGGTTTCCATCGATTACGACGACGACGAAGAAAAATAGTACTAGTAAAGTACTATCACCGAATGGTAAGAATAAGAAGAGTAAGAGGAGTGTGAATGATGATGATGATGATGATGACGACGGGACGCGATTTTCTTTAGAAGCGAAGTGGATCGAAGCGAGAGACGCGTTTCGAGCGAATACTAGTTTGGCCGAGAAATTGGGAGTAGTGGAGACGCAGAAAGAGAGATCGAGGGCAAAAACGGCCGATGATTTGTTCTTGGAGACGAATGAACATGAGAAGAAGAAGAAGAAGAAGAAGAATGATGATTTTGATGTTGACGGTGATTTTGATGGCGATGATTTCGACGATGGAGTGGATGAGCGCGAGAGACGCGCGAGGGAAAAGACGTTGCAAAAAAATGCAGCGAAGAACGCCGCGAGGCTCATAGAAGAAATGAAAAAGGACGATGTGAGTGCGATAGATATCGTGTGGGTTGTTCCAGTCAATAGCGTTTCTTCGGGAGAAATCGTCGACTTTGATTTGAAAGATGCTTCGAAATGGCCTAAGAACGTATTGCTCGCGCACGGAATTATAAAAATAGCAAAGGAAAAGTTCAAGGAAAAACTTCGACTTAAGATCGTACCCGTTGTTGCCGCACAACACGCGTTAGACGCATCAGTGACCCCAGAACAGAAAGAAAACAGCATTAGCAGTAGCAGCGATGAATCTATATTACATACTCGCTTAGAGAGCATTGGAAATATCTTTGGATTCAAGAACACCGTCGTCTCCTCGTCTTTGAATAAGACAATAATTGGCGACGCTTCAGTGTTGTGGAGAGGAAAGCTCATCGTCGGTGGATTTAGTTCTCCTTCTTCTACTAATAATAAATTAGGTAACATCGACGCCAGTGCTGTTGGTTCAAATAGAAGAAGGTATGACCGGTGCATTGCGTACGTGGAAGTCTCGCGAGAGTGTTTCCAATGCGCGCAGCCGTTTATGCCAGAATCGTATAACGCGAGTAACAGGATCAAAAAAGAAATGGAAGAAAATAAGAACGATATCATCAATAAAATGGACTTAGTAGAACATCAGAAGAAGAAAACGACGACGAATAGAATAGCATCAGCGCAGAAGAAGAAAGTTTCGATGGCTGCAAAGAAAATGACGATGATGAAAAATAACAACATTAAAGAGGAAGGAACTACTACTACTAATAGTCATTTGAAGGAAGAAACGGTGTTGAAAATTAACGATGTTGTGTTAATGAGCGCTATTGATGCCATAGATATTGATGCAACGACATTGCCTAGGCATGTTTCAATTTCTGCAATCAATAGCGCGGATTGGATATCGGGATACGCGTCGTTTTGCGCAAAAAAGTTCAACGAAGGCGTTCCCGGTGAATGTCCAGTTTTGCTTTGCTCGCTCGCCTTGGCTGTTCCCATGCATCCAAAAAAAGGAGGAGGGAAAGTTTTAGAAGAGAACAAATATCGCCCGGTACATTCGAGAGACGAGAGAGTGTTTTGCATCGCCCCCGTGTTTTCAGATTCTGCGAGTGTTACGTTTCGTTGTGTGAAATTGATAGACGCGCAGCGAACATTAGAACGGAGGGTTTTGTTCCCGACAAATAGAATAAGTTCTCTAAATGGCGACGAGCAGCCTTTATGTGCGCTACCTTCAAACAAAAGACGTTCTATTGAAGAAGAAAGAACAGATGATGTCCTTAGAACCGTCGCGAAGATGAAGAAGCAAAAGATAATGAGTAAGAAGAACAAAATAGAAAACGAGAATGATGACGATGAAAAATACGCATCATTGACAAAAACAAAGGCTGAATTTGAAAATCTCGAAACCTTAATAAATGATTATTTTGCAAAACGAACGAGAAGGCGAGGCGCATCTTCCGATGAAGATGAAGCAATAAGAGAATATTGCATCTCATGGATGAAATTTTTGTACTTGACAAAGAAAGACGCGAGCGTGATTGCAAATCCTTTATATTTAGTTTTCGGAGTAGAAGAAGAAAACGAGTTGAAGCGTTTTTATGACACGCTGGAAAAATCATCAAAGGAAACTGCGGATGATATTCGACACGATGTCTCGCTAGCTTCTGTTTTGCATTCAACTTTGAGCGATTGCGAAAGAAAACTTGAATCTTCGGAGACTTTTGCGCGATTGCTTCGTTCGAGACAAGCTACGCCGGCGTCGAACAAAAACATTATGAATAAACGAGTAATAAGGAGCAAGCTTCGACAACAACAAGAACAAGAAAATGGCGGTCTCGCAGGATTCCCCGTTTTAAAAAGCAGAGGCAAAGCAATGAAGCAAAAAAATAAGCAACTTCAACTTGCCGCCGCGGCCAAGACTACGTCATCAGATGAACGCAAGCGAAAGCTCGCTATGATTCCGAAAAATACAACATCTCGTTATAGAGGTGGATCTAATTTAGTCGCCGCCGCGATGAGTACCGATGAGGCGTCTTTAGAAGCTTGGAAAATTGGGAAGCAACAACCAGCAGCTAGGAATACAACAACAGCTAATACTACTAACAACAATAACAATGGACCGACTTCTTTCAGCGGCCTCGGTTTAGGAAATTCTTTATCGCAACAACGACCGAGCGAGTCCGGAGCCGGTTCGGGCGCAACGCCCGGGCGAAGGACTTTCATGCAATGCCCCCAATGTACAGTCGAATTCCAATTGCAATCAAACACGAATTTTTCTCCGTGTTGCGGTGTAAAGCTAAAAAAATAGCAACAAAATTAAATAGTACTATGCTTACATATGTAGTGATATGCAATAATCGATCTCTACAAATATGTATTGGTGCTTTTTAATAATATGGTGTGTATCTCTCTTTTACAAAAAAGCAAAAAGTACAGCGGCAGCAGGTACGACAAATAAACAAATAAACAAAATAAAATAATATACAAATGATGACATCTTTAATAAGCAGTTGTCAAGAAAAAGCCGCTCGTTCGAGCGTTCTTCTCCATAGGTAAGGCACCGTTTCCGAGAACGTACCGAATGGGAAGTACTTTGCAACTCTTTCGCCTCTTTCGAGCAATTCCACGGTGACGTCGTCGTCCATGCCGAGCAATTGTGCGAACTGGACGTTCTTACCCAACGCGCTTTTGATGTTTTCGCGATTTCTCGTGGCCAAAAGAATTTTACAGTACGGTTCGTTTTCTCGCTTGAGAACTAACTCGAGTCCTTTAGCAAACGATTCGTCCGTTTCTTCCTTTTTCTTGAACAAAACGTTATTCGATTTCTTCGCATCGATGTTCAAGTAAGCGCCTCGCACCATCTTCACTCCCAAGACGAACCCATTGTTCTTCGCGACTTCCAAATCCTTAGTCAATTGATCGAACATATCAACTCTGTACATTTGATACGTTTTATAGGCGCAAGCGTGCGCATCGCTCTCTTTCAAATCTCTATTCAACTGCTTCATCAACTTAAAACTCACCTCGTGTTCTTGCAAATGTAACTCGTCTTCCTCGGCGTCCAAGCAAACGGTCGTACCTAAAGATTTCGCCCGTTCACCAATCTCGCAAGCGAAGCGCTCGGCTACGCTCTCGTTAAAACTAGCGCCAATTGCACTTAACTTAATCGCGTGAAACTCGCTCTTCGAGTTATATCGCTCCATCGCCTTCATCACGATTTCTTTCGTTCTCTCGCATTCCTTCTCAGTCTTTGCATGTTCTAACGCGGCGATCATCATCGAACCAACTTTGTTCGCTTTATTCGCCTTTACGACTTTCTCGAGCTCGTTGAACTCTGATAACGCCGCGAATCTCAGTAATGTCGGGTTCTGTAATTGCGTCTTCTGTCTGGTCATGATAGTTTTAAACGTTCGCAACATCTCTGAGAGCTTATTCGTTCGTTTTAGGGGTGCCGACTTTGCCGAAGTATCAGTAGTAGTAAAAAAAGGACGACAGAATGAATAACAACAAAGCCGAACGAGTGAACGCAATAGGTGACGCGAACACTACTACTACTACCGTTCTTCTTCTTTGCTTCTTCCGCTTCTTCTGGTGTAATTAATTGAGTGAAAATAGTGACACGTCTGTCCAATTTTAAAAATGACTTCATAACGAACTTTTAAATTTAAAATACTGTGCTGTACCATCAGGTCAGCATCAGGTACAAAAAGTAGGTAAATTTGTATTTAAAAAAAAGTAAACATGTTTCCACGTTCAGCGCGCACGGGGGTCTTCAAATCACGCGCTAGCACGCTCTCTCGCTCTCTCTCTCGGCAGTTTTCGTTCGATCACGAAGAAGTACGAATAGTGCAGATACGTGTTGTTCGTATACGGTACTACTGTTACGCTTTAAAAGAGATCAAGAATTAGGAAATAGACCACTTTGGCAGCCTCTTAAATTTTATCGTTATAGGTGTTCGTGACTGTGCCACTTTACAAAAATCGCGTCAATAAAAACTCTTCCTCCCTAATCGGTTCTAGAACAATGTTCAGGTCACTCGTGCGAAGAACAGGATCGTGTAAGAGACCAATGTTCCTAAGAAGTACTACTAACGTCGTTGATTCATCTGTCGTCGCGATGATGAGGGAAAGATCTGCGCAGACCGCTGCGAAGATGGATTGGAGGACGGTTGACCCAGAAAAAATGTCCAGCGAACATCCCGCGATTTGCGAGAACTTATGCAATGGAGAGTTCGTGAAGAAGATGGGCGCGATGAACGAGTACCAGGGATGCGTGGATCCTATGATGGATGATTCGAGGGGTGGATTTTTACTCGTCCCGAGAACGTCTTCGGCAGAGTTAGAGATGTTCGTTAAGGCCATGGACGAGAACGTTTCTAAGAGCGGGTTACATAATCCGTTCAAGAACGTCGAGAGGTATTTGAAGTATGGAGATGTGACGATGCGATTAGCAGAAGAGATGAGGAAGGAAGGGACGGTTGATTTTTTTGCGAGGTTAATACAGCGCGTGGCTCCGAAATCGTACGCGCAAGCGAGAGCGGAGGTGGTCGTGACGAGGAAATTCTTGGAGAATTTCGCCGGCGATAACGTTCGATTTTTGAGTCGAGGGTTCTCAGTACCTGGGGATCATTACGGACAACAATCGAACGGATATCGTTGGCCGTACGGTAAGGTTGCTATCATTACTCCGTTTAATTTCCCGTTGGAGATTCCCGTTTTGCAATTGATGGGCGCGTTGTATATGGGAAATCGCGTGCTATTACACGTCGATTCGAGAGTATCGATAGTGATGGATCAGTTCGTACGATTAATGCTTCATTGCGGGGCACCGAAAATGGATGTCGATGTAATTCATTGCGATAAGGAAATAATGGGCGAAGCTCTCGATAGAATTAAACCTAGGATGACTTTGTTCACAGGTTCTCAAAAAGTCGCGGATGAACTCGCGATTAAGTTGAAGGGGAAAGTAAAGCTGGAAGACGCCGGTTTTGATTGGAAAATTTTAGGCCCAGACGCAAAGAAATCAGAGTTGAATTTCGTGGCATATCAATGCGACCAAGACGCGTACGCGTGTTCTGGGCAAAAATGCTCGGCGCAATCGATTTTATTCGCGCACGAGAATTGGTGCGATATCGGGATATTAGACGAAATCGCTAGATTGGCAAAGCAAAGAAATTTAAAAGATTTAACAGTCGGACCAGTTTTATCGAAAACGACCGCGCAAATGCTCGACCATACGAATTTAATTCTGAAGAAAATCAAGGGAAGTTCAGTCTTATTCGGCGGCAAAGCTTTGTTGAATCATCGAATTCCTAAAGTCTACGGCGCTATAGAACCGACTGCTGTTAAAGTACCGTTGAGCGAAATGTTAAAGAGTAAAGAGAACTTTGATTTAGTGACTACGGAGATTTTCGGACCGTTCCAAATCGTCGTCGAATATAACGATTCAACAATCGCGGACGTCCTCGAAGCGTGCGAACGAATGGAGAACCATTTGACCGCGGCGATCGTAAGCAACGACGTCGATTTTCGAAGGAAGATTATCGCAAATACCGTAAACGGTACAACATACGTTGGTTCACGTGCGAGAACGACTGGCGCGCCTCAGAATCATTGGTTCGGTCCAGCCGGCGACCCGAGAGCTGGCGGAATCGGTACGAAAGAAGCCATTCAGCTCGTTTGGTCCACGCATAGAGAGATCATCGTCGACGATAATTCTTCTTCTTTTTTTTCGAACGGAGACGACAACGAAGAACAAGTTCTTTACGTGCAGAGTTAATATATAATACACAGTTATCATAGAAGTCACTAATACATAGTTATCATAGAAGTCACCAATTATACAGAATAGCAAAAAACAATTTCTCGCTTCGAGCAGGATTTGAACCTACGCATGTATAACATAGTGGATCCCTCGTTTATTGTCGTTCAAGTCCACCGCCTTAACCGCTCGGCCATCGAAGCTATTTTGTTAACAATTTCTTCAATTAGGGTTTAGTATTAAATATAATAAATTTCATCTCGCCCACATTATTACTACCATACAGCAGAAAATTTGATTACAAACACCCTTATACAAAAACAACTTTAACGTAAATACTAATATTATCAGACTTAAATGGCACAATCGCACGACATAGAAGTGAACTGGGAAGATCAACAACGCATATGCGCGTTTGGTCGCTTGAATACTCGTTCGCACGAACTCTCTGCTTTACTTAAACTCAAACAGGTATTTGATTAGTACACACACACGCAGTTATTTCGTTTTCATCATCATCGAATCTTTTTCGCGTTGACTTCTTCCCGAACACGCGCTGAGACATGTTATTATCACCGTTGTCACAGAAACACTTAGAGGACACCGAAGAAGCAGAGGCGGAATTAATGTTAGCCGATGAGAACTCGTGCGAGCTCGTGATAGGAGAATGCTTTTGCGAAATCGAGAACGAGAACTGCGAGGAGAAGTTAGGGGAGATTATTTCAAAACAAAAGGGTGAGATCGAGAAATATCGGAAAGAGTTGAAGACGGTTAGTGAAGCGATGGATGAGTTGAAGAAGGTTTTGTACGAAAAGTTTGGACAATCGATTAATTTGGAGGAATAATTTTGATTTTGATTTTGATTGATTGAGTAGTTGATGCGTGCCGTGCGTGCGCGCGAGTTACTTTTAACAAAAACGCGAAAGCGGGTTATACTTTACTCGCATAGCGTGCGTTTAGACGAATATAGTAGGAGTGATATATTTATATTCACCAACGTAATGTGGCGATGCAGGTGACGTTTTCAAAATCTTACTTACATTTTTTGATTGTTTGCACTCGAACTTCTTTGTTATCTGGACCCGTCGTAATTTTCGATAAGATACGAACAAAGAAGTTCGGGTGCAAACAATCCATGACGTAAATAAGATTTTGAGAACGTCCCGTGCGTCATCAAAGACAGCATAGCAAAGAGTAGTATTTTTTGTAATTATCTTACATTACTACTTATAATAATAGTATCGAAGATAAAACGTTGTTGTTATTTATCTCTTTCTCTCGCGCACATCAGCTGCATACTCTGCTGGTATTTAAATATAAATCTATGATGGGGAATTTGCTGCTTCTAGAGCTCTATAACAACCCAGCGAACATTCCTCTCTCATCATTAATGTAGTTAATTCTTTTTCATCATCGCTTAAATTAACATCGTTCTTTTCTTGTCGTCTATTTAATACTTCATACGCTTCTTCGCACGCAGATACGCACTGTGCTCGTTTATTATTATCATCACTGTTTGAATCTATATACGGTTTCGTTCTACATACTCTCAAAACATCGTCGTTATTAATATTATTATTATCTAATGGGTATTCTATACATACGTCAATGCATTTAATTGTACTTGTCGAATCAGTCGTGTTCGTTCGATAACACGCTCGCTCTTCGTCGGTCTTAGACATGATAATGTTTTTATAACAACTTCTATAAGCTTAATTTTTCAACTTCTTCTGTTTTTTTCGCGCACCTCCGGCACCTCCGGCGACTGCGCCAGCCGTGATGAAATTACTATTATTCGTCCTGCCTGTTAAGATATCAAGCGCACTACTACTATTACTTGTCTTATAATTGATTGAAATAATACCTTTCCCTTCACGTGTTGGAAACTTAAGACTCGTTACGTTCGAACGTCTTAAAGATCCAAGCGGTTTCGATAATAACTCGTCTAATTGGTTTCGTAATCCGATTTCGCGTTTAGTGATGTTGCGCTTTTCGGCTTCTTTTTGGAGTTTCTTTTGCGACTCGTTGTTCTTGAATGGTTTCTTCAAGTTATCGAAATCGATGACTTCGACGCCGTCTTCGTTATCGGAGAAATTATTGTTGTATTCTCCTTCATCATCATCGAAATCGTCATCAAAATCGTCATCATCTGAATCTAAACCAATATCCATCGCAGCGGCAGTTCGCTTTTTCCAAGTCTTATCCGCTTTAGCTTTTTCGTTTTTATGTACGATTTGATCCAAACGCTTCGCAAGTTGAACTCGTTTTGTTGCTTCGCGAACAGTTTCTTCAGCTACGGGGAACGCTGGTAATCGGAAACCCTTCTCTCTACCCATTGCGGCGAGCATGGCCAAGTAGCGCGAACGCTCTTTTGGTATCACTAAAGCTACTGAGACGCCAGAGTTATTCGCTCGACCAGTTCGTCCGCATCGGTGCACGTATGCATCTGCTTGTCTTGGAATTTGATAATGTACGACTAACTCGACGCCTTTAATGTCCAAACCTCTCGCGGCAACATCCGTGGCAATTAAAGCGGACGCGGATGCGCTTTTAAATCGATCTAACGCTTTTAATCTCGCGCGTTGTTGCATCCCAGCGTGTAATCCAACTACGTTAACTTTCATAATCTTTAGCAACGCAGTTAAACGTCTAAGCGATGAGATGGCGTTGACAAAGACAATCGAAGGTTTCCCCGCGTGCGCTGAGAGAAGATATAGCGTTAACGCGTCGCGCTCGTCATCAGTACACTCAAGCGCGGCCTCGTGCACGTTCGATGCAACTCGAGTAGTTTTTCCAGCATTATTCTCGTCGTCTGCTCTGCTCTTTTCCTTCTTCTTACCATTATTATTATCATTTCCAACGTCGCAAAGCTTGACGCGACCGTAAAACGGCACCATTTTCATGAGATTACCCATCGTGTTTGTCTCTGCCAAGTCTTTCGGAGGTTCTAATCGATAGCCATCGTCTGCTTGTGCATCGTCATTTTCATTACCCTTATTCTTCTTAGCTTTCTTTGACGATGAAGCCGGAGGAGGTTTCTTTCGATCGAGTTTATATTTAACTTCGTCTGGAACTGTAAGAGTGGCAGAAAATACAAACGTTTGGCGATCTCTTGCCATGATTCTGTTACTTTTCTCGTTTTCTTCTTCACCATTTTCTTCTTCATCATTATCTTCATCTTCATCGTCATCTGAAATATCTTTCCTCTTTTTCTTATTGCTCTTTGACGACGACGAAGAAGGTGTTAAAACCACCACCGGCTGTTTTCTTTTCGTTAGCTTTGCCGATCGAGCAATTCTTTTTGTCTCTGGTGGTTCTGGAATAGATTTAATAATACTTTCTAGTTCTTTAAAATGCCCCTTTTCAACCATTCTATCCGCTTCGTCGAGCGTTAAAAACGACAATCTCTCTAAATTCATCAAATGTTTATCGCCGTCTCTGATTAACTCCCACAATCTCCCCGGCGTGGCGACGATGATTTCCGGCTGTTTCTTCAGCAATCTTTCTTGTTTCTGTTTTGAAATACCACCAACGATCGCGGCTATTTGAATATTTGTAAAACACGCGACATCACTGATCATTTGGGAAACTTGCAAAGCGAGTTCTCTCGTCGGTGCGATTATTAAAGCTCTTAAATGTTTCTTCCCTTTTCCAGGTATCTCCTCGTCGTCGTAATCTTCATACCATTTCGACTCTTCTTCATCTTGCATTAAACGTTGTAAAATAGGAAGCCCAAATGCTAACGTCTTCCCACTCCCCGTTTCCGCCGCACCTACAATATCCATACGTCCTTTAATCGCTGGATGTAAAACCTTCTCTTGTATCGCGGTTGGCCGCGAAAAGTTAAGTTTCCTCAAACCTTTCATTAACATCGGATGCAAATCGTACTCTAACCACGCCGCGAGATCCTCATTATTCTCGTTCAAATCATCATCATCATTAACAACAACATCTTCCTCCTCCTCTTCCTCTTTCTTCATCATTTTCTTCTTCGCCTTCGCCAGTTCACATTTTTCTTTCCATCGCAACTTCCTCTTCATGATCCTTCTCTCTTTCTTACTCGTTCCATTCGATCGTTCATCTTCACCCTTCTCTGCCTTTCCTTCTTCCTCCTCCTCCTCCTCCTCCTCATTCGTTCGTTTCTCTTCATCTCCTGCTGCTACAGATTTCGTCTTCTCCTTCGCGGTCATTTTTTCCTTCATCTTCGACTTCTTCGTCTTCTTCGAACTCGCAAAGACTTCCAGGCACACGAATCCATCCTCCACGCTGCCTAACATCAAATCACTCGCGTCGACGACGACCTCTTCCCACGCGTGCTCACTCGCGCGATTACTATCATCGATCGCGTCATCGCGCCAGTTCATGTTCCTAAGTCTCACGAGTTCAACGTCCTCTCGTTCATCGTACGAGAACTTCGTTTTCGCTCCTTCTTCTTCCAACGACTCTTCGTCCAATTCTTCTTCTTCTTCGAAGCCGCCGGTCAGGAAAACTTCTTCGCCAAGATTACTTTTATTAAAAGAGGACTCGCGCAAAGCCTTGCGAGCGCGAGAACCGAGCTTCGTGGCTTTCTTTTTCTTTCGATCGTTTTTTTGTCCCTCGCGCATTCGTATCTATTATTCGTTCTCTTCGTATTCAATCAATTAAGGGCAGAATGTAATGCAGAGAAATTGTTTAAGGTATTCTAAATTCTTAAATCTAAAATATGGTACGAATACGTTCTAAGATCTGAATAGACCGCTATGTATACATATACCGTTTCAAGTACGAGAGAGAGAGAGAGAGCTCTCAAAGACGAATGAGAGGGCCGTCCCAGGGAACGATAGTATTCGCGTTATCGATAGTCGAAGGATTATGATTGGTCGCGCTACCGAAGCGTTCGAAAGTACCGAGCGCTTCCGGCTCGGTCTTTGAGGGTTTCAATAACGAGCTTATGAGCTGCGCGTTGCCGTTGTTAGTAGTGTTGTTATTTCCTTGTGCGAGAGAGCTCGTCGTCGTCGTCGTCGTCGTTGTTGTGTTTGTTGATAAATTTACGTTTGCTGTTGTCGTTGTGTTTACTTTTTCGACGTCTTTTCGAAACGCGAGGATCGCGGTTGCGATTGGGGCGTCGCCTTTCGGGTGCTTAAGCGTTCTCGTGCACTTTCCGCTCGCGCGATCCCAAATACGAATCGTCCCGTCTTCCGATGTCGATACTAAACATAAACCATCTCTCGTACAATGCAAGGTCACGATTGCTCTGTTGTGACCGCGATATATGCTAAATTGTTCGTTTTTCTTTGCCCTTTTCTTTCTCGATTTATTATTATTATTATTATCGTCGTCGTCGTCGGATTCGTTTTCGATATCATGATGCGCTGTGACCGCCGGTGCACCGTTTATGTTCATTTCATAAATCTCTCCATCGCAACTACCAACGAACACGCATCGATCTTCACCATCCATTGCAATCGCCGTTAAGGCCTTTGGTAACTGATACGTCGCCAAACACTCGCTTCCTACGCCGTCCATCATCGAAAACACTTTCACGGTCCTATCAATCGAACAACTGACGACTAAATCGGCTCCAGCGCCAGCGCTCTTAGAACACACGCAATCCGTCACCCCTAACTGATGACTCGTCCAACTCTTCACTGGTTCCACGCTCGCTAAGTCGTTCAAGTTCTTCCTCCTCGCTAAAGACATAGCCTCCGAAACGCTCCAAGCGCTCACGACCGTGTCCTCCGAACACGTAATCAAACAAGACTGATCGCTCGTAAACATAATCTTCGTCACTTTCTTAAAGTGTGCTCGTATCGTGCTCACCATTCTCCCGGTACTGCGTTCCCATATTTGCACCGTGCCGTCCTCGAACCCGACCGCGCAATACTCCCCTGTCTCGTTCGAACTTATCGTACTCGCCTTCTTGTTCAATACGAACCGTTTCAGGCGTTGATCTTTCACGCAGTTCGATACGCCGTATACATCCACGACCTTTTGCGTTGCGTGTAACGCGAACATGTATTGATTCGTCGCGAACGTAATCGTCTGTGTGCCTCTTTCACACGAGACGCCCTTGAACCTTCGGATGATTTCCCCAGAGTGTATTCCATAACACACTAAGGTTTGAGCGCTATCTTTAGCATAACTCGTTACTGAGTCGGAGGAGATGGACGATGCGACGATGATCACGTGCTCGGGGAATATTGCGTTCAATCGCGATGATCTCGATTGCATTTTATTTATGTGATAACCTTTTGTACTGGTACTCTTTTATACTTTATTGTCAAGTCCTTCGACCTCTAATGTATGCTCTC